>Ga0265338_10001025_pt1 | contig 46870 bp, 38 predicted proteins | sample 42126metaG_FD_193579 | JGI IMG/M metagenome (GOLD analysis project Ga0265338, IMG submission 193579) | Rhizosphere microbial communities from Carex aquatilis grown in University of Washington, Seatle, WA, United States - 4-21-26 metaG | ecosystem: Host-associated > Plants > Roots > Rhizosphere...
ATCAGGTCGAAACCTTCATTGATGCGCTCGAGCGGCAAGCGATGCGTAATCAGATCGTCGATATTGAGCTTGCCTTCCATATACCAATCGACAATCTTCGGCACATCGGTGCGTCCGCGTGCACCGCCGAACGCCGAGCCTTTCCACTCGCGTCCGGTCACCAACTGGAACGGCCGGGTGCTGATCTCCTGCCCCGCCGCCGCCACGCCGATGATGAACGATTGCCCCCAACCCTTGTGCGTACATTCGAGCGCCTGGCGCATGACGTTGACGTTGCCGATGCACTCGAAGCTGTAATCGGCGCCGCCGTCGGTAAGCTGCACGATGTGGTCGACCACGTTGGCGGTTTCTTTCGGGTTGATGAAGTGCGTCATGCCGAACTTGCGGGCCAAGGCCTCGCGCGCCGGATTGATATCGACACCGATGATCTTGTCGGCGCCAACCATGCGCGCCGCCTGGATCACATTCAAACCGATGCCGCCCAAGCCGAACACCACCACGTTGGCGCCGGCTTCGACCTTGGCCGAAAACACCACGGCGCCGACCCCGGTGGTAACGCCGCAGCCGATATAGCAAACCTTGTCGAACGGCGCATCCTCGCGGATTTTAGCGACGGCGATTTCCGGCACCACGATGTAATTGGAAAAGGTCGACGTGCCCATGTAGTGAAACAGCGGCTTGCCGTCCAGCGAAAACCGCGATGTTGCATCGGGCATCAAGCCGCGCCCTTGCGTCGAGCGTATCGCCTGGCACAGGTTGGTCTTGCGCGACAGGCAGAATTTGCACTGGCGGCATTCAGGGGTGTAGAGCGGAATGACGTGATCGCCTTTTTTCAGCGAGCGTACGCCCTCGCCCAGATCGACCACCACGCCCGCGCCTTCATGACCGAGAATGGCTGGGAAAATGCCTTCCGGATCGGCCCCCGACAACGTGTAGTAGTCGGTATGGCAGATCCCGGTGGCCTTGATTTCGATCAGGACCTCGCCGGCGCGCGGGCCATCGAGGTCGACTTCTTCAATCGTCAGCGGCTTGCCCGCTTGCCACGCAATAGCGGCTTTGGTTTTCATCGTGTTTGCTCCCGAAAAAATCAGCCGGCGGCGCCGGCCTTCGGCGCGCTGGCGGGTTGATCCACCCGAGCCGGCGCATCGGCATCGCGTGGCGGTTCGCCATTATTTTGCAGCCATCCGCCACCGAGCGCCTCATACAAGGTCACCAGGTTGGTCAGCCGCTCCAGGCGCGCTTCAATCAAGTTCAATTGCGCGCTGTAAAGAGACGTCTGCGCGTCGAGCACCGGCAGGTAACTGTCGACTCCGCTATTAAAGCGTAATAACGACAGGTCCAGCGAGCGCTGGTTGGCGTAGACATCCTTCGCGAGCGCAGCAATCTGATCATCATACGTGCCGCGCGCGGCCAGGCCATCCGAAACCTCACGGAACGCGGTCTGGATCGCTTTTTCATACTGCGCGACCGCAATTTTCTTCTGCGTCTTGGCGATGTCCAGGCTGGCGCGCAGCGATCCGGCGTTGAAAATCGGCAAGGTAATATCGGGCGCAAACGCCCAGTTCGCCGAGCCCGGCTTGAACAAACCACCGAGCGTAGTGCTTTCGGTGCCGCCCGTGCCGGTGATCACGATGGTCGGAAAGAACGCCGCGCGCGCCGCGCCGATATTGGCATTGTTGGCCAGCAACGTGTTTTCCGCCTCGATGATATCGGGACGTCGCGTCAACAGGTCGGAAGGCAAGCCCGCCGGGATGTCGGCGAGGATACGCTGGTCGTCCAGCGTGAGCGGCGTCGGCAGATCGGCCGGCAACGGCTGGCCCACCAGCAGCACCAGTGCATTTTCTGCCTGCGCACGAGCGCGAATCTGCGCCTGGTAATTGGCCTGGGCCTGATCGACCACGGTTTCAGCCTGACGCAAGCTCAGTTCGGTGCCGGTTCCCACGTCGAACTGCGCCTTGGCAAGCCGGTACGAATCCTGCGAGGTCCGCAAGGTGTCCTGGGTCACTTTCAACGCCTCGTCGTCCGCGCGCATCGCCAGGTACTGGTTCGCGACTTCCGACACCAGCAGGATCTCGGTTGCCTTGCGCGCCTGAGCCGTCGATAGATACTCGTAAAGGGCTTGGTCTTTCAGGCTTTGCAGATGCCCGAAAAAATCCAGTTGCCACTGCGCCTGCAGCCCCACGCTGTAAATATTGGTGATGGCGCCGCTGCTCACGCTGCCCAGGCCCGTGGTGGCGCTCACCCCGCCACTGGACTTCGACGACGAGAACACGCCAGGCGGCGTGCGTGACCGCGATTGCGAGCCGGCCGCCGTAATCTGCGGGAACAGGTTGGCGCGTTCAATCCGATACTGTGCGCGCGACACCTCGATATTGAGCACCGCGACCCGCAAGTCGCGATTATTGCGCAGGGCCAGTTCAACCAGCTTTTGCAGTTGCGGATCGCCGAGGAAATCGCGCCAGCCTATGTCCGAAGCCGCGAGCGCGCCCGGTTGCGCACGGGTCGCCTGGCCGCGATACGCTTCGCCGGTCGGGAAGGTTGCCGACACAGGCGCATCGGGGCGCACGTAGTGCGGCGCCATGGTGCAGCCCGCGGCGATGGCGGCCGCTGCGAAGGTGAGGGGTAAGGAGAAATTTCGCATCTTAATGTCCCACCTTGTCTGCTGTTCCCGGGCCTGGTTCGTCGGGTTCGCGTGGCGGTTCGCCGGGTACAGCAGGCTTGGCCTTGCTGAACTTCTCGCGCACGACCACGAAGAACATCGGGATCAGGAAAATCGCCAGGAACGTCGCGGTCAACATACCGCCGATCACTCCGGTGCCGATGGCGTGCTGGCTGCCGGAACCCGCGCCGTTACTGATCGCGAGCGGGAACACGCCGAGTATGAAGGCCATCGAGGTCATCAAGATCGGGCGCAACCGCAGGCGCGCCGCCTCCATGGCCGCATCCATCGCACTCATGCCCTTATCCTGCAAATCCTTGGCGAATTCCACGATCAGAATCGCGTTTTTCGCCGACAGGCCCACCGTGGTCAGCAAGCCGACCTGGAAATACACGTCGTTGGACAGGCTGCGCATCGTCGCGGCCAGCAATGCGCCGAGAATCCCGAGCGGCACGACCATGATCACCGAGAACGGTATCGACCAGCTTTCATACAACGCGGCCAGGCTCAGGAACACGACCAGGATCGAAATCGCGTACAACATCGGCGCTTGCGAGCCCGATTGCTTTTCCTGGTACGACAAGCCGGTCCACTCGAAGCCGAAGCCCGGCGGCAATTTGGCGGCGAGTTTTTCCATTTCGTTCATGGAGTCCCCCGAACTCTTGCCGGCCGCCGCTTGACCCTGGATTTCAACCGAAGAAATACCGTTGTAGCGCTCCAGTTTCGGCGAACCGTAAATCCACCTGCCGGATGCGAATGCCGAGAACGGCACCATGTTGCCCTGGGCGTTGCGGACGTAATAAAGGTTCAAGTCCTCGGGATTCATGCGGAACGGCCCGTCTGCCTGCACGTAGACTTTCTTGATCCGGTTGTCGGTATCGAGAAAGTTGTCGACGTAGTTCGAAGCCCAGGCAATCGAGAAAGTCTGGTCGATTGTGCTTAGCGCCACGCCCAGTGCGCTCGCCTTCTCCTGGTCTATATCGACCTTGAATTGCGGGTTGTCGTTCAAGCCGTTCGGCCGTACCAAAGCCAAATCCGGATCTTTCGCGGCCGCGCCCAGCAACTGGTTACGTGCGGCCATCAGCCGGTCGTGACCGAAGCCCGAGAGATCTTCCAGTTCGAAGTCGAACCCGGAAGCGGTACCCAGCTCCGGAATCGATGGCGGGTTGATCGGGATGATCACCGCATCCTTGAACCCGGCAAAGTGCTTGAACACGCGACCCACCAGCGCCTGAATCTTCAGGTTTGCCGCGGTGCGGTATTTCCAGTCCTTCAAGCGCACGAATACCAAGCCGGAATTCTGGCCACGACCTGCAAAGCTGAAGCCCGTGACTTCGAACGTTGCCTCGACCATCGCGCCTTCCTGCTTGAGCAGGTAGTCGGAAACGGTGTCAAGCACCTGTTGCGTGCGTTCCTGGGTTGCGCCCGGCGGCGTTTGCACCTGGATAAACATCGTGCCCTGGTCTTCTTCCGGCAGGAACGAAGTCGGCAAGTGCACGAACAGCAGACCCACCACCACGATGAGCACGCCGTAGATGATCAGCCAGCGCGTCGAGCGACGTATCACGCCGGTGACGCCCTTGCGGTATTGGTCGCGGCCCTTGTCGAAATTGCGGTTGAACCAGCCGAAAAAGCCGGTTTTCTTTTCGTGATGCCCCTTCGGTATCGGCTTGAGGATCGTCGCGCACAGCGCTGGCGTCAGGATCAACGCGACCAGCACCGACAAGATCATTGCGGCGACGATGGTCAGCGCGAACTGCCGGTAGATGGCGCCGACCGAACCGCTGGAAAACGCCGATGGCACGAACACGGCCGAGAGCACCAGCGCCACGCCCACCAGGGCGCCGGTAATCTGCTCCATCGCCTTGCGTGTCGCATCCCTGGGCGACAAGCCCTCTTCGGCCATCACCCGCTCGACGTTCTCAACCACCACAATCGCATCGTCGACCAATAGCCCGATGGCCAGCACCAGGCCGAACATCGACAGCGTGTTGATCGAGAAGCCCAGCGCGGCCATCACGGCAAACGTGCCGAGCAGCACCACCGGCACGGCGATCGTCGGGATGATCGTGGCGCGCAGGTTCTGCAGGAACAAATACATCACGAGGAACACCAGCACGATGCCCTCGAACAGCGTCTTGATCACTTCCTCGATCGAGAGCCGCACGAACGGGGTGGTGTCATACGGATACTTGACCGCCATGCCCGGTGGGAAGTACTTCGACAGTTCCTCGACTTTTTTGCGCACGGCATTGGCGGTCTGCAGCGCATTCGCGCCGGTCGCCAGCTGAATACCGAAACCTGCGGTCGGGTCGCCGTTGTACTTGGTGTCGACGTTGAAGTTCTCGCCACCCAGATCGATGCGTGCGACATCCTTGAGCCGCACTTGCGAACCGTTGGTGTTGACCTTCAGCAGGATGTTGCCGAACTGCGCAGGCGTGCGCAGCAGCGTCTGTTCCGTAATGGTTGCGGTCAACCGCTGGCCGGGCTGGGCGGGGGTACCGCCGAGCTGTCCACCGGCGATCTGCACGTTCTGCGCGGCAACGGCAGCGGTCACATCGACCGGCGTCAAGGAATAGCTATTGAGCTTGCTGGGGTCGAGCCAGATCCGGATCGCGTATTGCGTACCGAACACTGTCACCGTACCGACGCCGTTAAGGCGACTGACGGGATCCTGCACGTGCGACGCGACGTAGTTCGCCAAGTCGTACTTGCTCATGCTGTGGTTTTCGGACACGAACGCCATCACCACCAGGAAGCTGCTACTGGACTTGGTGACTTTCGTGCCTTGCTGCTGCACCGCTTGCGGCAGCAGCGGCGTCGCGAGTTGCAGCTTGTTTTGCACCTGGACCTGAGCGGTGTCCGGGTTGGTGCCGGGCGCAAAGGTCAACGTGATGGTAGCCGTGCCGCTGTCATCGCTGGTCGACGACAAATACAGCAAGTGGTCCAGCCCGTTCATTTGCTGTTCGATCACCTGCGTCACGGTGTTTTCCACCGTGGACGCCGATGCGCCCGGATAAACCGCGCTGATCTGGACCGCCGGAGGCGCGATGGTCGGATACTGCGCAACCGGCAGCGATACGATCGACAGGCCGCCCGCGAGCATCAGGATAATTGCGATCACCCAGGCAAAAATTGGGCGATCGATAAAAAACTTGGCCATGAAGCAGGCTCCCTGTTATTGCGCTTTTTGCGCCGCTGCGGCATTCGAAGCGGGCGCCGCTGCGGCATTCGAAGCCGCAGCCGGTTGGGATGCTGCGGCCGGCGCTGCCGGTTGTTCCAGTTCCACCGGCTTGACAGTCCCGCCCGGCTGGATTTTCTGCACGCCCGCGACAATCACGCGATCGCCCGGATTCAGGCCGGCGTCGATCACCCACTTGTCGCCGATCGTGCGGCTGGCCGTAACCACGCGCAAGGTCGCCTTGTTGTCGGCTCCGACCACGTAGGCCGTCGCCTGCCCTTGCGGGTTATGCGTGATGCCGACTTCGGGCACCAATATGGCGCGATCGTTGACACCTTCGGTCAGACGCGCGCGCACGAACATGCCGGGCAGCAACACATGCTTCGGGTTCGGAAATACTGCCCGCACATCCACGGACCCCGTGCCCGAATCGACCGTGATGTCGGAAAATTGCAAGGTGCCGGTAACCGGATAAAGGGTGCCGTCTTCGAGTATCAGCGTCACCTTGGCGCGGTTCTGGCTGTCCACCTGCAACTTTCCTGCGACGAAGTCGCGGCGCAGGCGCAAGCCATCGAGACTCGACTGGGTCAGGTCGACGTAGACCGGATCGATCTGCTGCACGCTGGAGAGCAAGGTTGCGGCGCTGGCTTGGACATACGCACCCGGCGTCACGGCGGATTTGCCGATGCGCCCGGTGATCGGCGACACCACCGACGTGTAGCTGAGGTTGATGCGAGCGGTCTCGACGCCGGCGCGGCCGGACGCCACGTCGGCCTGAGCCTGGCCCAGCGAAGCGACGGCGTTGTCGTAGTCCTGCTTGCTGACCGCGTTGGCGGCAACCAGTGTCTTGAAACGCGTCGCCTGGGCGGCCAGCGATACGACGTTGGCCTGCGCCTTTTGCAAGGTCGCGCGCGCGCTGTCGTAGGCCGCCTGCGACGGCGCCGGGTCGATCAGGTACAGGCGCTGGCCTTGCTTGACATCCGAGCCTTCGACAAAGTCGCGACGCAGTACGACGCCGTCCACCCGCGCGCGCACGTCGGCGGACAAATAGGAATTCACCCGGCCCGGCAGTTCCGTGGTCACGGCCACGCTTTGCGGCTGCACGGTCACCACGGACACTTCGGGAACCTGCGGTGCCGGCGGTGCCTGCTTTTGCCCGCAGGCAGCGAGCATGAACAACGCCGCTGCACCAGTGGCAGCAACGACGGGGGAAGCTAAACGGAACGGAACCCGATAGACGCGCATGGAGCGACCTCTGTCTTGTATCAATGGATAAAAAAGCTGCGACGTGTATGCCTAACCATGCGGCCTGCAACCACGCACACGCCTCTAGAACGCAACGCCCATAAGGACGCGGCCGGATAGGTATGGGTCCGGCCGGAAAACGAAAAATCGCGAAAATCAAGTCGAACAGGAATCTGGCGGCTGGCGGTGACAAACAGGCGCATGACAGGCGCATGACGGTGTCGCTACAAACCGCTACGCCCATGCCGCTCCAAGACACGACAGCATAAACGATCAGTGTGACGCGCGTATCCGCTTCATTAATCGAGCGCACATTCGAATGGGGACCTCACGCGGCCCCATCGTTTACCCCGGCGAACCCTGCACTGCGCATCGACCCGCTTCAACTCAAGAGCAACCCCGTGTATTATATATACATTCACGGATGTATGTTACGGATTGAAACACCCGGTAACCTGCCGGGCTATCGTCGAACAGCAGACACACGCAGCTTCACGCTCGTATCCATGGTCCGGTCGGACCATGGCGCGTGCATTACAACGGGTGACGGCGATGGCCAGAAAAACCAAAGAAGAAGCGCTGGAGACTCGCAATCGCATCATAAATACGGCGGAACACGTGTTCTTCCGGCAAGGCGTATCGCGCACTTCGCTCACCGATATCGCAACGGCGGCCGGCGTCACGCGCGGCGCCATCTACTGGCACTTCAAGAACAAAGCCGATTTATTCGCAGCGATGTTCGATCGCGTCAAGTTGCCGCTCGACGAACTGATCGCCGCCACGCTCGATGCGCGTGAGCCGGACCCGCTCGGCCGAATCGCAGACGTGCTTGTACATTGCTTGCGCGATACGCTGCTCGACCCGCGCCGCCGCAGGATTCTGGATATTCTGTTTTTCAAATGCGAATTCACCGACGACATGGGCGATGTCGTGGCGCGTCATCAACTGAATGTGCGCGAGGGCCGCGAACGATTGGAAGGGGGGTTGAAGAATGCGATCGCCAAAGGCCAGTTGCATCCCGACCTCGATACGCATCTGGCGACCGGTCTGATGCACGCCATGATTACCGGCTTGCTCAGCGATTGGCTGTTCACGCCGGGGTGCATCGACCTGGAAGGAAAAGCCGAGCAGGTCGTCCAAGCCTGTTTTGACATGCTGAAGACCAGCCCGGTGTTACGTAAAAATCCGCCGATTGAAAATCCGCTCACTCATTCCAGGAAAAATCGAGCTTCTGATGACCATTCCGGCCAATCGTGATCGTGCGGGTCTGGTCATGACCGTCGTAAGTGGCCTTGACCGTGTATTTGCCGGGGTGCAGTTGAACCAGCATGTACGGTCCGCGCGAATCGGCCTGCAACACGGCCGCACCAGCGCCGTCGGTGATCTTGACATGAACGTCCGCAAGGTAATCGGCGCCTGCGCCCGTGAACCGCATCGACAGCGGCCAGCGCGGCGCCTCGGTGCGCAGCGCCTGCGATTCGTCCAATCCCACCCCGCCCGTCACAAACGTCACGTCGCCTTGATGCAACGGCTGCGGCAAGCCGCCGGTGTCGTCCTGAGCGTGCGCTGCAAAGGGAACGGCACAAGCCGCGCTTAACGTGAGCGCGGCAAACCAGCGTTGCTTGAGTTTCGTCATGACTACACTCCTGTCTTGATGCAAGGTTGAGAGAGGCTCGAGCGGCGCACACCGCATCTCGCGCCGGTCATTGAAAACAGAATAGTCGGATCGCGCACGACGGCGGCGTTCAACATCCACGCGGCACGTCTGCGTCGGATCATACGTTAAGCGACCCGCTTTTGGATAGTCGATACAACCCGCGACGCTGCCCGGACCCCGGCCCCTGCTCTGTGGGCGACGCCGCGCTCGGTCGGGCCGCGATCAAAGTCTCGATCGGCACCGTAGGGCCGACCTCACTCCAACTACACCCTCACGAAACCCAAGCCATACCCGCATCTGACCCGCGCGCCGGCCCTTAAGTTCAACCGGTCAAGCCCGCCCGGCGCGGCAAACGGATCGCGAAACCCGTTTGCCGCGCCGCTCGCTTTGCTTGCTGCCTTACTTAATGCATTAGCTACTGCATCAGTTACGCTACTCGCCTTATTTACCCTTGCACTCGCGCGACTTCCCGCCTTTTAGCCCAAATCGACCGGGACAAAGATACGCGTGTCGTCACGCTGGATCAGCAAGGCAACGCTGCCGTTGGCCTTGGCAATCCGGTCACGCAACTGCGCCGGCGAACTGACAGGCTGCCCATCGATCGCCAGGATCACGTCACCGGCCTGGATCCCCGCGTTGGCCGCAGGCCCGCTTGCCTGCTCGACCACCAACCCCTGAGCAATCGACGATTCCTGCTTTTCCTGCGGGGTCAGCGCCCGCACAGCGACGCCGAGCTTGCCTTGCGGAGCATCCGGAGTATTCGATGCAACCGTGGAGTCGGACAGTTTGCCCAACGTCACGGCCAGCTCCTGCGGCGCTCCATCACGCCATATCTGCAACTTCGCTTGTGCGCCCGGTTTCAGATTGGCGATCTCGGAGGGCAGATCGGTCGAATCCGACACCGGCTCGCCATTGACCTGCAAGATCACGTCGCCGGCCTTGATCCCAGCCTTGGCCGCCGGGCCGTTGGGCTCGACCGCGCTCACCAGCGCGCCGTGCGGGCTCGAAAGACCGAACGACTTCGCCAGCGACTGATTGATTTCCTGCACCGTCACGCCGATACGGCCGCGATCGACATGGCCGGTTTTCACCAACTGGTCTTCGACCTTGATCGCGGCATCGATCGGGATTGCGAACGAAAGGCCCTGGAAGCCACCGGTCTGGCTGTAGATCATCGAATTGATACCGATCACCTCGCCATTCAGATTGAACAGCGGGCCGCCCGAATTACCGGGATTGACCGGTACGTCGGTCTGAATATACGGAATGTAGGTCTCGTCGGGCAACGAGCGCGCCTTCGCGCTGATGATCCCCGAGGTCACCGTATTGTCGAAGCCGTACGGCGAGCCGATCGCCACCACCCATTGGCCAACCTTGCTTTGATTCGGGTTGCCGATTTTTACGATCGGCAAATTCTTGGCGTCGATTTTCAGCACGGCGACATCGGACTGCTTGTCGCTGCCGATAACCTTCGCGGTGTATTCGCGCTTGTCGGTCAGCTTCACGGTCACGACGTTGGCGCCGTCGATCACATGGGCGTTGGTCAGGATGTAGCCGTCGGGGCTGACGATGAAGCCCGAACCCAGACTTTCGCTCGGCCCTTGGTTCTGAGGCATCGCACCGCCGTAGAAGTGCTTGAAGAACTGATAGAACGGATCGCTCGGATCGAGCGGCAACTGTTGCTGTTGTGCCTGCGGCGTGGCCTTGCCCTGATGCCGCGCGCTGATATTCACCACGGCCGAGCCATATGTCTCAACCAGTCCTGAAAAATCGGGGACACCGGTTTTTGCGGCAGCCTCCGCAGGCATCAACGCCGCTTGCGCCGGCGTGACGAGCACAGGCGGCTCGACCCCGCGATGACCAGCCACGTAACCCGCGGATAGCGCAGCAACTACGGCGATCGCAACAGCGCTACGCGACAGAATCTTCGTCTTCATCATGTACTCCTAGATTTTCCAAATAACCGATCGTGCTGGACGATGATGCAAAGATAGAAGGAGTCTCTTAAAGCAAACTTAAATAGATCAATCGCGGCGATAGATAGCTTGAAATGCGTCGCTTCAATTGCGGGGCCGGAGCTCGCGGCTTCAGAAGCGCACCGTCACGCGCAAGCCGCCTCCCTTGGGGCCTTCGTCCAACGTAATGCTGGCGCCATGCTGGTTGGCAATGCGCTGCACGATCGCGAGGCCCAGCCCGCTGCCGGCGGGGGTATCGGTGCTGCTGTCGCCGGCCGGATCGACACAACCGGGACCACGGTAGAAGCGGTCGAACACTCGCGCGCGCTCACCAATAGGAATTCCCGGTCCGGTGTCGGTGATCTCGACCAGCGCATGGCCGTCCGACTCGCGCACCGCCACGTCGATGCACCCGCCTGCCGGCGTGTATTTGAGCGCATTGTCGACCAGGTTATTAAATAGCACCCGCAAGCCAGCGGGGTCGCCGGTCACTATCACCGGGGCCGCCGCCTGGCCCGTTTCCGAAAATCCAAGGTCCAGGCCTTTGTGCAGCGCGAGCGCGGTATAGGCAGCGATACACTCTGAGAGCAGCGCCTTGAGATCGACCTGCGTCCAGGTGCTCGCCGCAGAGACCCTTTGCCCCCCGGTACTCGCTGTTGCGAGCGGCGCGGCGACGTTTGCGCCGCCGGCTGCCGGCTCGGCGCGCGCCAGCGCCAACAATTGCTCGACCATCCGCGTGGCCCGCACCACGCCATGCTTGAGATCGTCCAGCGCCTCGCGACGCTCCGGCTCGGAATGGGCACGTTCGAGCAATTGCACCTGCAAATTGAGCGCTGCCAGAGGCGTGCGCAGTTCGTGAGCGGCATCGGCGACAAACGCTTTTTGGGTGTCCAACCCATCCGCCAGACGCTTGAGCAACCGGTTCAACGCGTGCACCAACGGCCGCACTTCAACCGGCAGACCATTGTCGGGCATCGCATCGAGCGCATCGGGATGACGCGCGTCGACCGCCAGCGTGACGCGGCGTAGCGGCAGCAAACCGCGTCCAACCACCAGCCAGACCAGCACGCCGAGCACCGGCAACAGGATCAGCAGCGGCCATAGCGTGTGCCAGGCCGTCAGCGCCGCAAGTTCATTGCGGATACTCATCGGCTGCGCGACCTGCACGACGTTGTCGCCCACCACCGCGCCGTACACGCGCCAGTCGCCACGCGCCGTATGCTCGGTGGAGAACCCGAGCTCGGCATGAGGCGCGAGCGGCGCGCGCGGATGCGAGTAATAAAGCAGGTTGCCGGTGCGGCTCCAGATCTGGATCACCACGCTGCCGCCGTCCTCGTCCTGATTCGCGCCAAGCACCGACGAAAACGGCTCGGAAGGCAGGGCGGCGGCGGTCTGCTCAAGCTGATAGTCGAACAGCTCATTGACTTCGGTTTGCGCCTGCCGGTAAATCAACCAGCCGGCCAGCGCAACGCCGGCCAATACCGTGGCCAGCAGCGTGACCAGCAAACGACGCCGGATCGAGTGCATCCTTTACAGCTCCTTGACGAGGGTATAACCGAGCCCACGCACATTGCGGATGCTTTCGGCGCCTAGCTTTTTGCGTAGCGCATGAACATACACTTCGACAGTATTGCTGCCGATCTCTTCGCCCCAGCCGTACATTTTTTCTTCGAGCTGGGCTTTCGACAACACCGCGCCCGGGCGGGCGAGCAGTGCTTCGAGCAAAGCGAATTCGCGCGCCGAGAGCGCCACAGGAGCGCCGGCTAGCGTCACCTCGTGCGTGGTGGGGTCGAGTGTGATCGGCCCGTGCTGGATCAGCGAACTGCTGCGCCCGGCCTGGCGCCGCAATAGCGCGCGCATGCGGGCAGCCAGCTCATCGAGATCGAACGGCTTCACCAGATAGTCGTCTGCGCCGGCGTCCAGGCCTTTGACGCGGTCAGCTACCGCGTCGCGCGCGGTCAGGATCAGCACTGGCACATGATGACCGAGCCCGCGCAGCGCGCGCAATACCTCCAGCCCGTCGCGCTTGGGTAAGCCCAGATCGAGCAGGACCAGATCGTAAGCCTGCTCGGCGGCAGCGGCCACCGCGGCCAATGCGGCCGAGCCATCGCCGACCCAATCGACCGCCCAGCCTTCGCCGCGCAAGCCTTTGCGTACAGCTTCGGCAATCATCCGATCATCTTCGACCAATAAAATTCGCATGGAAAGCGTTCCCGGCTCAAAGGCTCATAAGTGAGTTCAACGCGGCACTTAGTGACTACATAGCCGTGACCACACAGCACTCACTGCATAACGGTCACTGCACAACGACGACTTCAATCTCAGCAAAGTCGCTTCGAGTTCATTGCCGCGCCCGCGCGAGCATCGCTTACAAAGCAACACCTCGGACTTACGGATGGCTTGCGGACGTAACGTTTTTCGCAACGGCCTATTTTATCTCTACAATGAGGCCATTCGATCTATGGCGTCAGGCACTGTGCCCCGACCCTTGCAAGCCCTTTTTTGCCTACATGTTCTCATTGTCTTCATATCGCTTCAGGTTTTTCGCAGCACGAGGTCGTGTCGCGGCAATCGCCCCCTCCCGTGCCCTCGGCCATTCACCCGATTCGCCCCTCAGTTTGCTCCGTCGTTCGCACGCTCATTTGCCTGCTCGCCTGCATTCGCTTTCAACCCCGCATCCGTATGCACGGTCGCTCGCCGGTCCGTTCCTGCGAGCTGATCTGATACGGCGGTGCGCCGGTGCGGCGCTCATGCTGCTCGCGAGCGCCAGCTTCGCAACCACCGTTCACAAAGAACCTGGGCGTGGACGTCCGGTGCTGCATCGCCACCTTTCGCCCAAACATGAGGCCGAAGTCGTCGTACCGCCCAGCAACTTGCCCCCGACCGTGGCGCTGGCACTGGCACGCGCCCACATTCCGCTGGACAACTTCAGCGTCATTGTCGAAAAAGTCGGCAGCAAAGTGCCGGTGCTGGAACTCAACGCGCAGCGCCCGATGAGTCCGGCATCGACGATGAAGCTCGTGACCACGTTCTCGGGCCTGTCGCTGCTAGGTCCCGATTACCGCTGGAAGACGAGCGCGTACGCCGATGGTGCGGTCAACAACGGCGTGCTGCACGGCAACCTGTATATCGTCGGAACCGGCGACCCCAAGCTGGTTCCGGAAGAATTGATCGACTTGGTGCAGAAAATCCATGCCGCGGGCATCACCGGCATCGACGGCGCGCTGGTGCTGGACAAACACTTCTTCGATGTCTCGACGCGCGATGCGAGCCCGTTCGACGAAGACGTATTGGCACCCTATAACGTCGGTCCCGACCCGTTGCTCTACGCGTTCAAATCGCTGTCGTTCACGCTCTCGCCCGACCATGGCAACCAGATCGCCATCGATCTCACGCCGCCGCTCGAGAACCTGAAGATCGTCAACGACCTGCACGCGACGCACGGGCATTGCACCGGCGCGCTGGTAACGCCCGTGGTCACGCAGAACGCCGACGGCAGCGCACAGGCCGTGTTCAGCGGCAAGTATCCGCTCAGTTGCGGCGATCGGGTGGACAACCTTGCGGCACTCGACCATACGGCCTTTTTTGCCGATGGCTTTCTGGCGCTGTGGAAACAAACCGGCGGCAGCTTCCAGGGCACCGTGCGCGAAGGGTTGACGCCGGCCAACGCCCGCGAAGTGGCGGTACACCGAGGTCCCGTGCTGTCCGAGATCGTGCATGACATCAACAAGTTCAGTAACAATGTGATGGCGCGCAACCTGTTCCTGTCGATCGGCGAAATCGCCGGCCAACCGCCGGCAACGCTGTCCGAATCGCGACTGCAGATCGAACAGTTCCTGCATCGGCTAGGCTTGGATATGCCTGAATTGGTGCTGGAGAACGGCTCCGGCCTGTCGCGCGAAGAAAAAATCAGCGCGGCCTCACTCGCACAACTGCTGCAAGTGGCCAATTCCAGCCCGGTCGCGCAGGCCTATATCGATTCGCTACCGATAGCCGGCGTGGACGGCACGATGCGGCGGCGTCTCACCAACGCGGCAGTGGGTGGCAACGCTCATATCAAGACCGGTACCTTGCGCGACGTGCGGGCGATTGCCGGCTATGTCGGCGCGGCCAACGGCGATGGCTATATCGTCGTCAGTTTTATCAACGACCCGCGTGCGGAAGGCGCGCGCGAGGCACATGATGCGTTGTTGGAATGGGTGTATCAGGAAGCGCCGCTACGCGATCCGCCGACGCGTTCGGTGCTGGAGAAAAATCGGGATGCCAGGAGCATGGTCGTCGACGCCAATCTGAAAGAGGTCGGTGAGTCCAGGCTGAACGTGACCGCAGAGCCCAGGTTGAATGTGACTGCAGAGTCCAAGCTGAATGTGGCCGCGCAGCCCAGGCTGGAAGCCGACACGCAGCCTAAGCTGAACGCGGTGGCCACGCCTGTGTTGCTGTCGCACTGATTTTGCGCAGACCGGACTTACCGGTCCGACAAAAACGCCGCGGCCGCGCGCCCCAATCTATCGTTGACCGCTGCCCATTCAGGGCCATCCGGCAAACGCTCGACGAAAATACGTTGCACCGACGCACGGTCCAATCCGCGCAACAAACTGTATAAATCACGCGCGTAATGCAGCGGGTTATCGGGAGCCGCGATAAATTGTATGCCCGGTAGATTCGCCAGATGCGACGCCCGGGACGCACGCGCAACCACGGCCACGCGTTCGCCCGACTGCAGCAATGCCAGCGCCTGCGCAATTTCTTCGAAGCCGAGCAAGGCTAGCGGCGTGTTCGGAGCGTAATGCGCTTTGAGCGTGCCGGACGCACGCGGCGCCGTCGCGTCACGGCCATCGGGCAGGCGCGGCGCCACGCCGAGCACATCTGCGATCTGCTGCGCGCTCACATGGCCGGGCCGCAGCAATGCGGCAAAGCCACGCGATAAATCCACAATCGTCGATTCGATGCCCACCTCGCACGGCCCACCGTCGAGCACTTCGACCGTGTCACCGAATTCTTCGCGCACATGCTGCGCGGTGGTCGGGCTAACCCGTCCAAAACGATTCGCCGACGGGGCAGCCACGCCGCCTTTGCCGCCTTTGAATGCCTCGAGCAACGCTTGCGCGACAGGGTGCGACGGACAACGCAAGCCGACCGAATCCTGACCACCGCTGACCGCTTCGGGTATATGCGCCGCGCGTTTCAGTATCAGCGTCAAAGGTCCGGGCCAGAAGGCCGCGATCAGACGCTGCGCATCGGGCGTGAGCTCGCGCACCCAGTAAGCGGGGTCCGCCGTCGGACTCAAATGCACAATCACCGGATGATTCGCCGGTCGCCCTTTGGCGGCGTAGATACGCGCAATCGCCTGAGCGTTTTCAGCATCGCCACCCAAGCCATAAACGGTCTCGGTCGGAAACGCAACCAGCTCGCCGGCTTCGAGTCGCTCCGCTGCATGCGCGATCTCGCTCGCCGACGGTGCGGTCACTAGCGGTGCGCGTGGAGCTGTCATTGCTGCGGCCTTAAATTGTGGGCAAACGCAAAATGCGCGTGCATTGCGCAGCCGCGGCCTGCGCCTCTTCGAGGCTCGCTGCGGCCAGCGTGATGTGGCCCATCTTGCGGCCCACGCGCGCGTCTTCCTTGCCATACAAATGCAGGCGCGCGGACGCCAAAGCCAGCACCTGATCCCAAGCCGGGCGAACGGGCCGATCGCCGTCGAACCAAACGTCGCCCAGGATATTGAGCATCACCGCCGGCGAATGCTGACGCGGGTCGCCCAGCGGCAGGTGGGCCATCGCCCTCACCTGCTGTTCGAACTGGCTGGTCGCGCAGGCGTCGATCGTGTAATGCGCGGAATTATGCGGACGTGGCGCCATCTCGTTGGCCACCAGCGTTCCATCCTGAAGCACGAAAAACTCGATGCACAGCACCCCGACATAACCAAGCGCCTCGGCAATCGAAAGCGCTGCGCTCTGCGCCTGCTCGACCAGAGCAGGCGGCGCATCGGGAGCCGGTACGACGGTTTGGGCGAGGATGCCGTCGACGTGGCTGTTTTGCGCGAGCGGATAAACCTGCGCGCGTCCATCGGCGCCACGCGCCACCAGCGCCGACACTTCGTAGGCCAGCGCCAAACGCTTTTCCAGCACGCACGCGACATGCCCCAGCGAGGCATGCGCCTCGCGCACCTGCGCCACCGTAGCGACGCCGATCTGGCCTTTGCCGTCGTAACCGAGTCGCGCCGTTTTCAGGATACCGGGCAGCACCGCTTGCAAGGCGTCGTCGCTCAACGCATCGAGCGCCTCGCGCGATTCGAGCGCCAGGTGCGGCGCCACGGGCACGCCGCAAGAGCGGATAAATTGCTTCTCCGCCAGCCTGTCCTGCGCGATGGCGACACAACTTCCAGACGGGCTCACCGGTATCGTGCGGCTCAGGAAATCCAGACTGCGCGCCGGGACATTCTCAAACTCGGTCGACACGGCTGCGCACAGGCGCGCCAGCTCGGTCAACGCGCTTTCGTCGGTGTAAGCGGCACGGATATGCCGGTCAGCCACCGCGCCCGCCGGGCTGGTTTCGTCCGGATCCAGCACCGCGACCCGATAGCCGAGCGCCTGCGCCGCAAAACAGAACATGCGGCCGAGTTGACCGCCACCGAGCATGCCCAGCCAGGCACCGGGCAAAATCGGCGTAAGGGTTGAAGATTCAGTATTCATCGTGATTCAGAGTGGCAGAGTCATTGCTCGCGCGACGTCGCTTTGGCGCGCGCGAAACGCGTCGAGGCGCTGCGCAAGTTCAGTCGAGTGGGCGGCCAGCAACGCGATCGCAAACAAGGCGGCATTGGCCGCGCCCGCTTCGCCGATCGCAAAGGTGGCAACCGGTATGCCCTTGGGCATTTGCACGATCGAATACAGCGAATCGACACCCTTCAGATATTTGCTCGGCACCGGCACACCCAACACCGGCACTGGCGTCTTGGCCGCAAGCATGCCGGGCAAGTGGGCCGCACCGCCGGCGCCCGCGATAATCGCGCGCAGACCGCGGGTGCGCGCGTTCTGCGCGTACGTGAACAACTCGCCGGGCATGCGGTGCGCGGATACCACCTGCGCCTCGAACGGCACCTCGAACTCGCGCAGGATCGCGACCGCGTGCTGCATCACGTCCCAATCGGAACTGGACCCCATCACGACGCCGATTACCGGCGCCGCGGACGTGGCGTTGCTCGGGCGGTTGCCCTCTTCAGTAGGCTGGGTCATCGCGTCAGTCATCGCATCAGTCATCGGTTATTGCAGGGCTTGGCCCGTCAGGCGTTCAAGCGCTTCGCGATATTTCGCCGCGGTGCGCTCGACCACCTCGGCGGGCAACGCCGGCGCCGGAGCGGTCTTGCCCCACGGCTGCGTTTCGAGCCAGTCGCGTACGAACTGCTTGTCGAATGACGGCGGGTTGCTGCCGACCTGGTAGCCGTCGGCGGGCCAGAAGCGCGATGAGTCCGCCGTCAGTATTTCGTCCATCAGATACAGCGCGCCCTTGTCGTCGAGACCGAATTCGAACTTGGTGTCGGCGATGATGATGCCGCGCGTAGCCGCATATTCGGCGGCCCGCTTGTAAAGCTTGATGCTGATATCGCGAATCGTGGCGGCGAGTTCCGTGCCGATGCGCGACTCCATCTGCGCGAACGTGATGTTTTCGTCGTGGTGGCCCATTTCCGCTTTTGCTGCCGGCGTGAAAATCGGCTCGGGCAGCTTTTGCGCGTTCTGCAACCCCGGCGGCAACGCGACGCCGCACACCGAACCGCTGGCCTGATAGTCTTTCCAGCCACTGCCGGCGAGATAGCCACGCACCACCGCCTCGACCAGAATCGGCTCCAAGCGCTTGACCACCACCGCGCGCCCGGCCACTTGCGGCACTTCATCCGCGGCCACGACGCTTTCCGGCGCAATGCCGGTCAGATGGTTCGGCACCAGGTCGCCGAGCTTCTCGAACCAGAAATTGGCCATCTGGTTCAGCACCCGTCCCTTGGCCGGAATGGGTTCGCCCATCACGACGTCGAACGCCGAGAGGCGATCGGTCGTGACTATCAGCAATTTGTCGTCGCCAACCGCGTAGTTATCGCGGACTTTGCCGCGTCCCAAGAGTTTGAGCGAGTGCAGCGTGGATTCGTAAAGGGTCGAGGACATCGGCGGCTTCTTTCTTAAAAGGGCAACTCCCGCACCATGCGGGAGCTACAGATGCGCTTCAGGCAGTCAGGCCTGTGCTTACTGGACAATCTGGCGCAGTGCGCCTTTTTTGTACTTCTCGGCAATCTTGTCGAGCGACAGCGGATCGATCTTGGACGCCATGCCTTCGCAGCCAAACGCCAGGTAGCGGCTTTTGCACATTTGCATGGCGGCTTCGCGAGCCGGCTTCAGGTATTCGCGCGGATCGAACTTGGTTGGGTTTTCGACGAAGAAACGACGGATCGCACCGGTGATGGCCAAGCGCAAATCGGTATCGATATTGATCTTGCGCACGCCATGCTTGATGCCTTCCTGGATTTCCTCGAGCGGCACGCCGTAGGTTTCTTTCATGTCGCCGCCGAATTCGCGGATCTCGGCCAGCAATTCCTGCGGCACCGACGACGAACCGTGCATCACCAGGTGCGTATTCGGAATGCGACGATGGATTTCCTTGATGCGATCGATCGCGAGAATATCGCCCGTCGGCTTCTTGGTGAACTTGTATGCCCCGTGCGAGGTGCCGATCGCGATCGCGAGCGCGTCGCACTGGGTCGCGTTGACGAAGTCGGCGGCCTGCTCCGGGTCGGTGAGCAACTGTTCGCGCGTCAACGTGCCGTCGGCCCCATGCCCGTCCTCCTTGTCGCCCTTCATCGTTTCGAGCGAACCGAGGCAACCGAGTTCAGCCTCGACCGTCACGCCGATCGCATGCGAAAGATCGACGACCTGGCGCGACACATTGACGTTGTAGTCATAGCTGGCGATGCTCTTGCCGTCTTCCTCGAGCGAGCCGTCCATCATCACGCTGGTGAAGCCGCTGCGAATAGCTGCGAGGCAAACCGCCGGCGACTGGCCGTGATCCTGGTGCATCACCACCGGAATGTGCGGATACATCTCCACCGCTGCCTCGATCAAGTGCCGCAGGAATGCTTCGCCTGCATATTTGCGAGCGCCGGCCGAGGCCTGCATGATGACCGGTGCGTTGACCTGATCGGCAGCCGTCATGATGGCCTGCACCTGCTCCAGGTTGTTGACGTTGAACGCGGGCAAGCCGTAGCCATGCTCGGCGGCATGGTCCAGCAGTTGGCGCATCGAAACGAGAGGCATGTAAAACTCCTTTAGACAATAAATTTCTGGATCAGACCGGCTCGCCGACCTTCACGATTTTCAGCGTATTGGTGCCGCCGGCCTGGCCCATGGGCTCCCCGACAGTCAGCACCACGGTGTCGCCATGCGCCACCAGCTTGCGTTCGACCAGCACGTCGAGCGCTTGTTGCAACGCCGTGTCGCGATCGTCGCTGGTCTCGGCAGGCAAAGGCGTGACATTGCGGTATAGCGCCATCGCACGCTGGCTGCCGAGCCGCGCGGTGAGCGCGTAGATCGGCACATGGGTCCACAAGCGGCTCATCCATAATGCGGTCGCACCCGACTCGGTCAACGCAACGATCGCCTTCGCGCCCAGGTGGTGCGACGTAAACAACGCACCCATCGCAATCGACTGGTCGATACGCGAGAACTTGCGGTCGAGAAAGTCGGTGTCCAGCTCGACCTCTTCGGATTTCTCGGCTTCCAGGCAGATCGCCGCCATCGTTTCGATGGTTTCGACCGGGTATTTTCCGGAAGCGGTTTCGGCCGACAGCATCACGGCGTCCGTGCCATCGAGCACCGCGTTCGCCACATCCGAGACTTCCGCACGAGTCGGCACCGGCGCGTGGATCATCGACTCCATCATCTGCGTCGCCGTGATCACCAGTTTGTTCGAGTCGCGCGCCATGCGGATCATGCGCTTTTGCAAGGCCGGCACAGCCGCGTTGCCGACTTCCACGGCCAAGTCGCCGCGCGCCACCATGATACCGTCCGACGCGTCGAGGATTTCCTGCAGCGCCGGAATGGCCTCGGCGCGCTCGATTTTGGCGATCATGCGCGGGCGCAGCCCGTAAGGCTGGCCGGCAATATTGGCCAACTGTCGCGCCATTTCCATATCGGTGGCGGTTTTCGGAAACGACACGGCGACATAGTCGACGCCGATTTCCATGGCGATACGAATATCTTCCATATCCTTGGAGGTCAGCGCCGAAGCCGTCAGGCCGCCGCCCTGGCGGTTGATGCCCTTGTTATTGGACAACTCGCCGCCGACCTTGACCACCGTGTGAATCTCTTCGCCCACCACGCGCATCACCGTCAAAACGATCAGGCCGTCGTTGAGCAGCAGCACATCGCCCGCTTTCAAGTCGCGCGGCAGGTCCTTGTAGTCGAGTCCGGAGCGGCTTTCGTTGCCCAATTCGCAGGTCGCATCGAGAATGAACGAGGCGCCGGCTTCGAGTTGGATCTTGCCGTTCTCGAACTTGCCCACACGGATTTTCGGACCCTGCAGGTCGGCCATCAAAGCGATCTCGCGTCCGGCCTCACGCGCAGCCTGGCGAACCCGCTCGGCGCGCTGGCGGTGGTCGTCGGCCGTGCCGTGCGAGAAATTCATCCGCACCACGTCGAGGCCCGCCGCAATCATTTTCGCCAGGATCTCGGGCGAACTGGACGCGGGGCCGATGGTTGCGACTATTTTGGTAGCTCGATGCATAAAGTCCTTTTCGATGGTGCTGCACTCGGGGACGCGGCCTACATTGCTGAATTGCCCACAAGCGCGCTGGTACGTGCGCTCATGGGGCGCGTATCAGCGCTCTTACCCAGCCCGCGACGCTAATGCCTCTACTGCCGGCAACGTCTTGCCTTCCAAAAATTCCAGAAACGCGCCGCCGCCCGTCGAGATGTAGTCGATCTGGGATGCGAGCTGATACTTTTCGATCGCGGCCAACGTGTCGCCGCCACCGGCTATCGAGTACGCCGGCGATTGCGCGATCGCGTTGGCCAGCGTGCGCGTGCCGTGGCTGAACGCCTCGATTTCGAACACGCCGACCGGGCCGTTCCAGACCACCGTGCCGGCGCGGCCGATCTGCTCGGCCAGCAATTGCGCAGTACGCGGCCCGATATCGAGAATCATGTCGTCGTCGGCCACGTCCGCCACGTCCTTGATTTGAGCGGCGGCACTGGCGCTGAACTCCTTGGCGGTCACGACGTCCACCGGAATCGGCACCGAGGCGCCACGCTTTTTCATGATCTCGATGATGGTCGCCGCTTGCGACAACAGATCGGGTTCAGCCAGCGAGCGGCCGATTTTCAAGCCGGCGGCCAGCATGAAGGTATTGGCGATGCCACCGCCGACGATCAACTGATCGACCTTGTCGGCAAGCGAGGTCAGGATGGTCAGCTTGGTCGACACCTTGGAGCCCGCGACGATCGCCACCAGCGGGCGCTTCGGTGCGTCCAGCGCGCGGCCCAATGCATCGAGCTCGGCGGCCAGCAAGGGACCCGCGCAGGCCACCGGCGCATATTTGGCCAGCCCGTAGGTGGTGGCTTCGGCGCGATGTGCGGTGCCGAATGCGTCATTGACATAGACATCGCAAAGCGCCGCCATCTTGCGCGCCAATTCGTCCGAATTCTTCTTTTCGCCCGGATTGACGCGGCAATTTTCGAGCAGCACGACTTGGCCGGGCTTCACGTCCACGCCGTTTTCCACCCAATGCTGGATCAGCGGGACCGGCCGACCGAGCATTTCGGCCAGGCGCTCGGCCACGGGGGCCAGCGTGTCTTCAGGCTTGAACGCGCCTTCGGTCGGGCGTCCCAGGTGCGAGGTGACCATCACTGCGGCGCCCGCATCCAGCGCCTGCAGAATCGCCGGGACCGACGCGCGAATGCGGGTATCTTCGGTTATTTTTCCGTCATCATCCTGCGGTACGTTCAGATCTGCGCGGATAAAAACACGTTTTCCGGCAAGTTTTCCTGCGGCTATGAGATCGGAAAGACGTAGAACTTGGGTCATGGATGAGTACGATGGGTGCGATGGCGTTGAGTAAAGCGCGCTGGCGCGCGCCGGGTCAGATCCGCAAGTAGCAGCGTAGCGCGCTTCCGCGGAAAAATAGCTTATTAGCCCGCTATTTTAACCGATAGGAGGGTGTATGAGACCGATTGTGTGCCTCGCGCATGCCTTAGGCCCACAAACGTAGCATGGTAAAGGCCAGCATGCCGATGCCTATGGTTTCCACCATACTGCGCCGCCAGACGAACCACAGCAGACCGGCGGTGGCGGCCACCATTTGATAGTTGCGCCACGAGAACGATAGCTGGTTGTGCCACCACAGTACATCGGGAATGACCACTGCCGCCAAGGCCGCAGCCGGCGCATAGCGCAGCGCGCGCTGCACGCGCTCGGGCAGGTTGACCCTTTCCCCGCCGAACAGGAAAAACGCGCGGGTTACTGTCGTGACCGCCGTCATGCCGATAATCAGAATCCAGATGGTCTGCGCGCTCATGGCCGACCGCCGGTCACAGCATTGGAATCGGCCTTGCGATCGGACTTCAAGTCAATTTTCAGATCGGCTGTTGCGTCCGGTGCTTCCAAAACCACGCCGCGACGTCGAATTCGCTTCAAATCCGCGCGCTCGATCAACGCATCGCTGCTCATCCCCCCGATCAGCGCCGCGAGCACCGCCACCGGCAAACCGAGCCGGTACGGCAAGGAGAAGGTCAGCAAGGCCACCACCGACGCGACGACAAACGCCACCACCACCGAGCGGCTCGTGATCGCCGAAACCATGATCGGAATCAGCGCGAGCGTGCCGGCAAGGTCCAAGCCCCAGCTATCGGGAAACAAGCTGGCAAGCACGATGCCGACGATGGACGACACTTGCCAGCCCACCCAGGCGAGCGCCGCCATGCCGAGGAAGAACGCCTCTTTACCCGGCTCGTACCCCGGTTTGAAATTACGCCGCAAAAATAACAAATAGATGATGTCGCCGTTGAAAAAACCGAGCAGCGTGCGCCGCCAGAAGCCCAGATACGAAAAATGCGGCGCCAGGCCGGCGCTGAAAATTACGAATCGGGTATTGACCATCGCGGCGGTCAGCAATACGGTCCAGATCGGTAATTTGGCCGCCAGCAGCGGCAGCACGGCCAATTGCGACGAGCCCGCGTAGACCAGCAGCGACATGCCCACGGACTGAGGCAGGGTGAGCACCGATTTGCTCATCGCAATCCCGGTGACCAGCCCCCAGGAAAGCATCGCAGGCAACGTGGGCGAGTAATGCCTTATGCCTTCGAGGAAGGCACGGCGGTTCGTTTCAGACAGACGATTGAGCATGACGGGGAAAAGTGTGGCACGAGGTGCCTGGCGGCCAGGCTCCGGCCGCGCGGAAGGAAGTTGTAAGTATACCGCTCTAGACTGGTGCACAGAGCAGGGTTTACCGCAGGTTACGATGTATTTGGCGCATCGTCGCATGCACTCGCCCTGGGCTTGCCTTGGTGCATCGTTGGCGGATCATTTGCACCGTTCACTACCGGTTGCGTGGCGGCTGATTTAGAATAACGGTCTTGGTCTTTCCCGACACCCGCTAGGAGAACTGTATGTCAATGGCCGACCGCGACGGCAAAATCTGGATGGATGGCAAGCTGATCGATTGGCGCGATGCGAACATCCACGTCCTGACCCACACGCTACACTACGGCATGGGCGTCTTCGAAGGCGTGCGCGCCTACAAGACCGAGAACGGTACGGCGATTTTCAAGTTGAAGGAACACACCCAGCGCTTGTTCAATTCGGCCAAGATCTTCCAGATGGTGATTCCGTTCGACCAAGCGACGATTGCCAAGGCGCAACTCGACGTGGTCCGCGAAAACAAGCTCGAGTCGTGCTATCTGCGCCCCATCGTCTGGATCGGCTCGGAAAAGCTGGGCGTGTCGACCAAAGGCAACACCATCCACGTGGCAATCGCGGCCTGGCCGTGGGGCGCCTACCTGGGTGAAGAAGGCATGGCGCGCGGTATCCGCGTGAAGACCTCTTCGTTCACCCGCCACCATGTGAACGTGTCGATGGTGCGCGCCAAGGCTAGCGGCTGGTATGTCAATTCGATCCTGGCCAACCAGGAAGCGACCACGGACGGCTACGACGAGGCCTTGCTGCTCGACGTCGACGGGTATGTGTCGGAAGGCGCCGGCGAAAACGTGTTTATCGTGCGCAACGGCAAGCTGTACACGCCCGACCTGGCGTCCTGCCTGGACGGCATCACCCGCGACTCGATCATCACGCTGGCGCGCGACTACGGCATCGAAGTGATCGAGAAACGCATCACGCGCGACGAAATGTACTGTGCCGACGAAGCGTTCTTCACCGGCACCGCTGCGGAAGTCACGCCGATCCGCGAACTCGATAACCGCACCATCGGCGCCGGTTCGCGCGGCCCGATCACCGAGAAGCTGCAAGCCGCCTTCTTCTCGATCGTCGAAGGCAAGAACGCCAAATATGGCGAATGGCTGACCAAGGTCTGAGAGATAACAACATGAGCGCTGTAAAAGAAGACGACGTGATTGCGGTCGGTGCAAGCGAGTTGCCCGTGTATTGCCCGAACCCGAAAATGGCGCGCTGGAGTTCGCATCCGCGTGTTTTCATCGACGTCACGCACGGCGAGGCGCGCTGCCCGTATTGCGGCACGCGCTATATGCTGCGTGAAGGTGAAGTCATCAAGGGTCATCACTGATCCTGCCGCACCGGGTTGCGCACGCCCGCCCGTTGCTCGTTGCTCGCGGCCCGCAGCATCTGCACGCGGGCCGCTTTCGTTTGCCGGCCCCGCCGCTCTTAGCCGCTTTTACATGCCCGCCCGCGTTGAATGGGCGGGTCGATATTGACTACTTCGGATCTACACACTGATGCGTCGAGTGCTCGTGATTGCACCGAACTGGATCGGTGATGCGCTGATGGCGCAGCCGCTCTTTGCGCTGCTGAAAAAACTCCACCCCCGGGTCGTGATCGACGCGGTCGCTCCTGCCTGGGTTGCCCCGGTGCTCGAGCGCATGCCGGAGATCAATCGAGTCTTTCCTACCGGGCTCGGGCATAAAAAGCTGCAACTGTGGCACCGCTGGGCATTGGCCAGCGATTTGCGCGACGGCAACTATGACGCGGCCTACATCCTGCCGAACTCGCTCAAATCTGCGCTGATTCCCTGGCTTGCCGGCATACGCTTGCGCATCGGTTACCTGGGCGAACACCGCTACGGCTTGCTCAACGTGCGCCACGCCAATCCGCCGCGCGACCAGCGCCCGTCTATGTCGCGCCATTACGCCGCGCTCGCCTTTACGCCGGGCGCCGAGTTGTCCGACGAGATCCCGGTGCCGCGCCTGGATAGCGACCTGAACGAAGCGGCGCGGGTATCCAACCGCTTCACGCTCGATACGCGCGTGCCGCTGGTGGTGTTTTGCCCCGGCGCCGAGTATGGCCCGGCCAAACGCTGGCCGCCCGAGCACTTTGCGGCGCTTGCCCACATGATCCGCCGCGCTTTTCCTTATGCGCAAATCATCGCGCTCGGTTCGCCCAAGGACGGCACAGCGGCCCAGGCCATCGTCGATGCCGCGCCATTCGTGCGCAATCTGTGCGGCCAGACTGCACTGGGCGAAGCGTGTGCATTGATCTCGCTCGCCACCGTGGTGGTCACCAACGATTCGGGCCTCATGCATGTGGCCGCCGCCCTGCGCCGCCCGCTGGTCGCCCTCTACGGATCGAGCGATCCACGCCATACGCCGCCTTTGTCCGACACCGCGCAGGTACAATGGCTGCACGTCGAATGCAGCCCGTGTTTCGCGCGCGAGTGCCCGTTAGGGCATTTCAAATGCATGCGCGAACTGAGTCCAGATCAGGTTTTCGGCCCTTTGCGCGATATGCTGTCGCTGCGCTAGGCGCATCGCGCGGCCTGCGTCGCGCGTGGCCGCGCCCTTTTTGGACCGCGATCGACCGCTATGGAAAATACCCGGCGCCGTAAAAGCAGTAAGATTGGAGATAAGCACTGCACTGGCGCCATCGCCACGAGTGCAGTATCGGTAAGCGGGCTCGCGCCCGCAACGCCTCACTTAGCCAGCAGACCCGTGCCATGCCTCGTTTCGCCCGCCTGTTCGAAGCCGCCGCCGACACCTTGACGGCCTACTACCAGTCGATCGCCGAAGGCAATATCGATAGCTTGATGAGCCTTTGGATAGACGAGGAGTTCGTCAGCTGCATACGCGCCGACGGCGCCCATCTGCACGGTCTCGATGAAATCCGGGCGGGCTTTGCGAGCCGATTCGAGAACACGCGCGCCGCCATCGAAGCACTCGACATCCGCGTCTACGATAGCCTGGGCACCGTCGTGTACGCGATCGCCGAGGCGCATCGCACCGGCAACAGCACCACCGCCACCATGGTATTCGCCACGTATGTCATGGTGCACGACCGCGGCGAATGGCGCATTGCCCATATTCATGCCAGCCCGATGCCCGATGCCACCGCCGCACAATTCGCCGCGAAACTGCGTCATGGACTCGGACACCTGCATTAATCGTCCGGCCTCGCAAGCCCGCGCGTTGGGTACTGACGGCGAGGCGCCGGATAGCGACGCCCGGACGCTGAGTCCGCCGAGTCCGCCAAATCCGCTGAGCCCCCTGTCTCCCAGCACCTACCGTGCGCCGTTCTGGTTGCCCGAGCGCCACTTGCAAACACTGGTTCCGGCGCTGCTGAGCGGCAAACCGCGCGTCAGTTACCAGCGCGTGCGCTGGGCCACGCCCGACCGCGATTTTATCGATCTGGACTGGCTCGCCCACGCCCCCGCGGCCGACGACGCGCCGTTGGTCGTGTTGTTTCATGGGCTCGAAGGCAGCGCGCAGAGCCACTATTCGCTCGCGCTGCTCCACGCGGTCGGACAACGCGGCTGGCATGGCGTAGTGCCGCATTTTCGCAGTTGCAGCGGTGAGATGAATCTCGCGCCACGCTTCTACCACTCGGGCGATAGCACCGAAGTCGACTGGATCTTGCGCACCGTGCAGGCGCTTCATCCACGCCGGCCATTGCTGGTCGCGGGCGTATCGCTCGGCGGCAATGCGTTGCTGCGCTGGCTGGGTGAGCAAGGGCCGCAGGCCGGGATGGTGACAGCCGCCGTGTCCGCTTGCGCGCCGCTCGATCTGCACGCGGGCGGCCAAGCGCTGTCGGCTGGGTTCAACCTGGTGTACACGCGCAACTTCCTGAGCACGCTAAAGCGTAAATCGCTGCTCAAGCTGGCGCAATTTCCCGGCCTGTTCGATCGCGCCGCCATGCTGTGTGCACGCGATTTATACCAGTTCGACAATGTCGTGACCGCACCGCTGCACGGCTATCGCGACACCGACGACTACTGGTCGCGAGCGTCCGCCAAACATGTGCTGCAAACGGTCACCGTCCCCACCCTCGTGCTGAACGCCCGCAACGATCCGTTCGTGCCGGCGGCGTCGCTGCCCTCGGTCAAGGATGTGTCGGCGGCGATCACGCTTGAGCAACCGGCCAGCGGCGGTCATGTCGGGTTCATGTCCGGTCCGCTGCCCGGGCGCATCGATTGGCTGGCCGAACGTATTCTCGATTTTTTCGCCGCGCACTTGGACCACCGCTTGGACCACCGCTTGGACCACACTATGCGGACGAAAACCGACCGGGCGTATCCCCATCATGGATGACAGCGTCAAACAAGCTCTGGCCAAGTGGCCCAACGTGCCGTCGTGTACCGGCTGGCTCGCGCTCGACAAGCGTGGCGCGTGGCGCATGCGCGATGAAGCGGCGCAGCAGGCCGGCACGCTCGGCACACCGATCCGCCATGCCGCCTTGCTCGGTTTTATCAATCGCAACTACGCGGCCGACGCTCAGGGCCGCTGGTATTTCCAGAACGGCCCGCAACGGGTTTATATCGAACTGGCCTACACGCCGTGGGTGCTGCGCTTGCACGAACACGCCGGCACGCTGTCGCTCACCGATCAAGCCGCTGCGCCGTTCGAACCCGACGCCGCATGGCTGGACGATGCGGGTGCAGTGTTGTTTTCGGACGCGGCCGGGCGTATTGCGCTGTTGCACGATCATGATCTGGATTTGTTCAGCGAGCACGCTCGCCTGCCCGAGGATGATGTTGCGGGAGCATTTTTCTGGCGCGCTTCGTGCGCGCTCCCGCTCGAGCCGATCGCCGCGCAGGAGGTAGCGCGACGCTTCGGCTTTGTTGCCAGCCCCGCGGCGCAAGTGCCCACTGCTTGATAAGATGGTTCTCTCTCGTTTTTCTTCGGCGACCGTACCCCTGCCCTATGCCCATCGACACTGACTTGCCTAATGAATCGCATTCGGGCGCTACGCCTCTGACCCACTTCGACGCGGCGGGACAGGCACACATGGTCGATGTCGGCGGCAAGGCCTCGACACGTCGCGTGGCGATCGCAAAAGGCAGCATCCGGATGTTGCCGGCCACGCTGGAATTGATCCGCGGTGGCAATGCGAAGAAGGGCGACGTGCTCGGTATCGCGCGGATCGCCGCGATTCAGGCTTCGAAGCGCACCGCCGAGCTGATTCCGCTGTGTCATCCGCTGGCGCTCACGCGAGTGGCCGTCGAGTTCGAAATGGACGATGTGCTGCCCGGCGTTCACTGCACGGTGCAGGCTGAAACCATAGGCCAAACAGGCGTTGAAATGGAAGCGCTCACGGCGGTGCAAATCGGGTTGCTGACGATATACGACATGTGCAAGGCCGCCGATCGGGGGATGGTGATGACCGAGGTGCGGCTGGCGGAGAAGATCGGCGGCAAGTCTGGGCATTGGGTGGCGCCGCCCGAGGCTTGAGTCGCTCGCCACCGGCAAGCGACTCGCGCGTTCGCGAGCCTTATCGGCCTGCTGCGCGCTACGCGTGCCACGGGCACCACAAATGCCACGTGCCCGACATCGCCGCGATCATTGCTCGATAGTTCCAAGGAAACGGGCCCGCTCTGCCGTCATCGTGCGCACGCAATCGGTACTGACGATATGCGCCATCGTTCCACCATTCGGATCAAACTCGAAACTGCATTGAGCGGCTCTGAATGCGAGCCATGCACGCTGGGCCTTCATCAATGACTGTTTGCGCTCCGCCGAGAGGATCCCCATCGCTTTCTTGTAATTGCGATTGAGTACCACGTCTTGCCGATCGATCTCCGCGCCTATGCATTCAACGGACGTGGCAGTCACCCCTGCAGCAGCATCGAGGCATTTTTTGAATTGAGGCGTGGCGGGCGCCTCATCTGCGCGTGCTTGCGCCAGGACACATGTAGCCACGACAAGAAAACAGACTAGCGGTTTGATATTCATGGTGGGCCTGTCGATGATTAAGGATTCCTATTAAGCAATCTAAACCATCGAAGGCCCGGTTTCAAGTTTGCGTTAGCAATGACTTCCCTTCACTACCCCACGCCGTTACCGCGGTAGTCACTTCTTCGATTACCGCTGCCAAGGCGCTCCTTGATCGGCGCTTATCTTATATTTGGCAAGTGCCGCCGCGTGCAACCCGGCATCGATCGCTGCCAATGCCGCCACGGCGACATGGTATTTGTCGATTTCGAAGAAACGGCGTAAAGCGGAACGTGTGTCGCTACGGCCGAAGCCGTCGGTACCCAGCACTGTATAAGGGGCGTTGACGTATGACGCAATCAGTTGCGGATAAGCGCGCACGTAATCGGTGGCCGCGACTATAGGTGCATTGCCGCTGAGGCAGCGCTGCACATGGCTGACTGTCCGAGACGTTGGAGCGGTTCCCGACGTTGCGCCAAACAAAGCCGCACGCTCGATCTCGCGTGCCTCACGTGCCAGCTCGGAAAAACTGGTAACGCTCCAGATCTCGGCGTGCACACCCCAGTCGTTTGCCAGCAAGTCGGCCGCCGCAATCACCTCACGCAGGATCGCGCCCGAGCCCAGCAGGCGCACGCTTGCCGGTTGCGCCGGATCGCTGCCATTGCCGCGATTGCCGCGATTGCCGTAGCGATACATGCCCCGGATCACATCGTCGTGCTGCGTCGGTTCAAGCGCCGATTGCGCATAATTTTCGTTGGTAACGGTCAGATAGTAAAATTCGTCGCACTGCTCCTGCATCATGCGCCGCGCGCCGTGGTCGATGATCACCGCAGCTTCGCTGGCGAACGCCGGATCGTAGGCGCGACAATTCGGGATCGCGGCCGCCTGCACATGGCTGGATCCGTCCTGATGCTGCAGCCCTTCGCCACCCAGTGTCGTGCGCCCCGCCGTGGCGCCGATCAGGAAGCCCCGAGCTCGCTGGTCGGCCGCCGCCCAGATCAGATCGCCCACGCGCTGAAAACCGAACATCGAATAGTAGATGTAGAACGGCAACATGGCGGTGCCGTGCACGCTATACGCGGTGGCCGCCGCCACCCACGACGAGATAGCGCCGGCCTCTGTTATCCCCTCTTCGAGCAATTGGCCGTTGCGCGCTTCCTTGTAATACAGCATCGAGCCGGCGTCTTCCGGTTCGTACAACTGGCCCAGCGGCGAGTAGATGCCGACCTGGCGAAACAGGTTGGCCATGCCGAACGTGCGCGCCTCGTCCGCGACGATAGGCACGATACGCGGCCCCAGCGCTTTGTCTTTCAACAGATTGGTGAACAGCCGAACCACTGCGGTCGTGGTTGAGACTTCGCGTTCGTCGGGGCTGAGCGCAAATTGCGCGTAGCTCGCCAGCGGCGGGATCTCGACCGGGCTAGCCTGGCCGTTGCGCCGCGGCAGGTAACCGCCCAGTGCGGCGCGGCGCTCCTGCAGATAACGCGCTTCGGGGCTGTCTTCGGGCGGCTTGTAGAAACGCATTTCGGCCACCGCGGCATCGTCGAGCGGCAAGGCGAAGCGATCGCGAAACGCTTTGAGCGCTTCGACGTCGAGCTTCTTCTGCTGGTGCGCGGTCATCCGCGACTCGCCCGCCAGCCCCATCCCATAACCCTTTTTTGTCTTGGCAAGAATGACGGTCGGGCGGCCTTTGTGGTTTGCTGCGGCGCTGAAGGCGGCATGCAGCTTTTTGAAATCGTGACCGCCGCGTCGCAGGCCGTCGATTTCGGCCGGCGTCATGTGCGAGACCAACGCCTGCAGCTCCGGGTCGAGATCGAAAAAATGGGCGCGGTTATACGCGCCGTCGTTGGCGCCCAGGGTCTGGTATTGACCGTCCACGGTATTGGCAAAACGCTGCAACAAAGCATGATGGGTATCGCGCGCGAACAGCGGATCCCAGTCGGAACCCCAAATCACCTTGATCACATTCCACCCCGCCCCGGAAAAAATCGATTCCAGTTCCTGGATGATCTGGCCATTGCCGCGTACCGGTCCGTCCAGCCGCTGCAGGTTGCAATTGATCACGAAGGTCAGGTTATCGAGATTTTCCCGGGCCGCCAGCGAGAGCCCCGCGAGCGACTCGGGTTCGTCCATTTCGCCGTCGCCGAATACGCCCCAGACATGCCGTGCGCCGGTATCCGCGATGCCGCGATGTTCGAGGTAGCGCGCAAAACGCGCCTGATAGATTGCGCTGATCGGTCCCAGCCCCATCGACCCGGTCGGGAATTGCCAGAAATCGGGCATCAACCATGGATGCGGGTACGAGCATAACCCGCCGCCGTCGACTTCCTGCCGATAGCGCGCCAGTTGGGACTCGCTCATGCGGCCTTCCATGAAGGCTCGGGCGTACACGCCGGGCGCCGAGTGCGGTTGAAAATACACGAGGTCGCCGCGCTGTTGCTCAGTGTCGGCTTTGAAGAAATGATTAAACCCCACTTCGAAGATTTCGGCGGCGGACGCATAGCTGGCAATGTGGCCGCCGAGATCGCCGTACGCGTGATTCGCGCGCGTCACCATGGCCAAGGCGTTCCAGCGAATCATCGAGGTGATGCGTTCCTCGAGCGCAAGATTGCCCGGGTAGGGGGGCTGCTCTTCGAGCCTGATGGTATTTTGATAGAGCGAGTACGGATGGACATAGGCGCCGACGCCCAGATGATTGGCGTGCTCGGCCAGACGCTGCAACAGGAATAGCGCGCGATCGGCGCCCTCGGCGCGGACCACGCCTTCGAGCGCAGCCAGCCATTCGCCGGTTTCGCCGGCATCGGTTTCTTCGGGTTGGGTTTGCAGAGGGTAATGCGCTGACATTTCGACGTCTCCTGGACAACACGCTGTTCCTATTATTTTAAGAACGCGCGGCTGGCATGAGGTGCTTATTTGCAGGTCGAATCGTAGCCATCACAGCACTGGGTGCGGCTTTCCCCAGTTTAACCGGCATCGTGTGCGGTCGTGCGAATGAGCGCGGGGTGCGGCGCTAAAGCGGGGGCCCGGCGACCCCGGATTTAGTCGCTACCGTCATCATCGTCGTCATCGCCAGCTTTGCCGGGAGCGACTGCGGCCGGTGCGCCATACGCGGAGATCAACTTGGTTTTGAAGTCCTTGAGCGCGCCGCCCTGCTCATCGCACATTTTGAGCAACGAGCGCAGATTCTCAGGCCAGTCGTTATCACCGAGCGCAAACGCATGCAGGCGGCTGATCACGTCCAGTGCAGCCGGTTCGCGACCGCCGAGCGCCAACAGCACCGCATAGCGCTTCAGAACCGTATCGCCGGGCAGCAAGGTCAGCGCTTCCTCGTGCATGGCGAGTTTATAGGGCAAATTGGCGTCGTTCATCGCCAACAAGGTAGCGTAGCCATACTGCCCCCAGGCGCCATAAATGAAGGCGGGCGCCGCACGATACTCGGCCTCCGGCGCCTTGCCGTAATACAGCACTTCCGAGCGCTGGTAATCGCGAAATACGGGCACGAGCGAAAGCAGTCCGGCAACGATCAACACGGCCTGGGTACCCCAGGCGGCCCATGCAGGCACTCGACGCGTCATGCGTGTCTCCAGCAAACCGAGCATGAACGCCACCGGTAGCAAAAAGAACAGGTATTGCTGCGGGTATTCGATCAACGCGTGCATGGCGACCAATCCGATGATCGCGAAACCCAACAGACGTTCGGCGCTCAGCGGCGTTCGCAATGCTCGCCACAACCAGGCCAACAGGCCAAGCGCAACAATTCCGGTACCGATCAAGCCGGTTTTGGCCAGCAAGTCGATCACGATGTCGTGTGAATTATTAGCGACCTCGACCTTGCCGAGCTGATCGGCGAACTCGTATTGATAGTAGGGAAATCCGCCCCAGCCTACTCCTGTGATCGGGTGGCTTTTGAACATCGCCATGCCATAGCGCCACAACGATAGGCGCGGTGAGATCTGGCCCGCGTCTTCGAAACGCGAGGCGGCCGAGACGTCCAGTTCAAGGTGGAACCTCTGGTTGGCCCAACGCACCAGTATGTTGACGCCGATGTAAAGCACGGCCAGCACCAGAGGAATCAGCCAGGGGCGCAGCGATTTCGTGGGGTTCCGCGGATCGCGTCGCTGCAGCCACGCCATCAGCCAGCCGAGCCCGACGATCATCGCGGTCTGTAGAAATGGCGTGCGCGAGACAGTCAGCGCCTCGCCCATCGCGTAGGCCGCGCTCAGCATAAACCATAGAAGCACAGGCAGCCGGCGAGTCTGCACCAGATAGAGCGCTGCCATCATCGCGAACGACAGGTAGGTGGCGAGATGATTGGCTTGCGCCATGTTGCCGTAGAGGCGCCGAGCGGTCTTGACGCCGTAGCTGAGCACCAGCGGGTAGAAATTTGACTCGTGGCCCGTCAATTGCACCACCTGGCAGGCTACGCTGGCCACGCCGCCGACCAGCAGCGCGTAGGCGCCCCACTTCATGGTGGCGTCGATCAGCCCGATCTGGCGCACCCAGAAACCCGTCTGCATCGCCATCAATGCAGCGAGCAGGAAGGCCGCCCCCATCAAATTCATCGTCGGCTGACGTGCGTGCAGCACCACCAATTGCAGCAGCAGCCAGAGCGCCAGCGCAACCGGCACCCATGCCACCTTGGGCGCGCGCAGCAAGTCGACATCGAGCGTATGCCGCCGCGCATACAAGGCGCCCGCGACCGAGGCCGCCAAGAACGCGTACAGCAGGTAAGTGGCGAACTCGGAATAGAACGTCGGGATCGGATAGGTATGCTCGACGACCAGGTAGGGCACCGTCAGCGATAGAACCAGCAGGATCAGGTAGGGCAAGCGTACGGAAATCGGTGGCATTGGGGCACAGTTAGAATCGTCGGCGACCGCCGCACTATACAAAAAGTCGGGGGCGCAAGCTACCGAAACCGCTCGGGGTGGGTAGAAGGAACAACGTATCGGACCATATGTACCTCATTCATCTGGCTTATTAGGACACATCGGCCAGACACATCGTTCAGGCTCGACATTCCGGCGGGGCAAGCCTGGCAGGCAAGCCGGCCGCGGGGGACGGCATTGGGCCGGGGCCGGGCGCGGGTAGCGACGACGCGGCCTTCCCCGCGACAAAGCATTCCCAGGTCAATGCCCCGGCCAGCGCAGCGCCGGCGCTCAGGGCGACGCGGCCGGTAGGCGTCGTGGCGTCGTCGGGTGTCGATGGCATCAAAACGAGGGTGTTGGCGTCGGCGGGTGCGACTCGTGCACCGTAGGTGACGACGATCTGCCCGTTATCCGGGGAGATCTGGACGCTGTCAACGTTGCGTGTGGCGGGCGACGCGACGTACCCAGCACCGAACGGCGTCCCGCTGGACGCATTTTCGGCCACGGCAATTTTTGCCGATGCCGCCAGCGACAACCCCTCGCCGACACGGCTGCGCGCCAGGTAGTCCTGATAGGCGGGAATCGCATAGGCCGCCACGACCCCGACAATCGCCAATACGATCATCAGCTCGACCAGCGTGAAACCGTATTTGCCGATGCGACGCGAGCGCGCCGCGCCGCTTGGCGAACCGGGCGCTCGGACCGCACGGACCATTGCGCCGGCGCGGACCGCCAACGCAGGGATGAACACAGCCGACATCGCAATACTCCTTAGCCCCAAGACATGCTCGGATCAACAGCACGCCCATCATAGTGGCGCAATCGCAGTGCCGGCCATTGCGTCGAATGGCCAAATCGGAGCAATCGGGTCGAGCCGAACCCGACCAGTCGAAAAAAAGCGGGGTAACCGATCGCTCGGTTACCCCGCTTTCCCTGATCGCCGCACAGCACCGACAACCCAACGGGAACCGTCGGGTGCTGCTTCGGCTCACTTCATTACTTCAGTGCAGCCTTCATCAAACGGCCCATTTCCGACGGATTGCGCGTGACCGTAATGCCACAAGCATCCATCACCGCCAGTTTCTCGTCAGCCCCGCCGGAGCCGCCCGAGATGATGGCGCCTGCATGGCCCATGCGCTTGCCTTCCGGTGCGGTCACGCCAGCGATAAAGCCAACCACCGGCTTCTTCATGTTGGCCTTGACCCAATGTGCCGCTTCTTCTTCGTCCGAGCCGCCGATTTCACCGATCATCACGACTGCGTCGGTATCGGGATCGTCGTTGAACATGCGCATGATGTCGATGTGCTTCAAGCCGTTGACCGGATCGCCACCGATGCCGACTGCGGACGACTGGCCCAGACCCAGAGCGGTCAACTGACCGACGGCTTCATAGGTCAGCGTGCCCGAACGCGACACCACGCCGATGCGGCCTTTCTTGTGGATGTGGCCCGGCATGATGCCGATCTTCAGCTCGTCCGGCGTGATCGTGCCCGGGCAATTCGGTCCGAGCAACATCGTCTTGCGGCCTTCGCGACGCATGCGGTCTTTCAACGCCATCATGTCGCGAACCGGAATGCCTTCGGTGATGCAGATCGCCAGATCCAGGTCGGCTTCGACCGCTTCCCAGATGGCTGCGGCAGCGCCTGCGGGCGGCACGTAAATGACCGAAACGGTCGCGCCGGTTTCGGCCGCCGCTTCTTTCACCGAAGCGTAAATCGGAATGCCTTCGAAATCTTCGCCGGCTTTTTTCGGATTCACGCCAGCGACAAACGCTTCGCGCCCGTTTGCGTATTCACGGCAGGTACGGGTGTGGAACTGACCGGTCTTGCCGGTAATGCCCTGCGTAATAACCTTGGTATCTTTATTGATCAGAATCGACATGTATTACCCCTGTCTGGTTAGCGCGGCGTACGCGTTCAACGTGGTATCCATCGCGCGAAATGGCTTCGAGCAATGGATACCGCAGATGGCGCGACACCTTTAAACTGAATTCGCTTGGCTCACTTGCGTGGCATGGTGCGCACCGCCAGCACCGGCCCGACGTAACGTTACGTAACAGTGCGTCACGCTCGGTCGGCCTGGGCTTGCGGACCGCGCACATGCGACGCATGTGCGACTTACTTGCCTTCGGCGGCCGCAACCACTTTCTGTGCGGCTTCTTCCATGCTGTCGGCAGCAATGATGGGCAGACCCGACTCGGCCAGCATCTTCTTGCCGAGGTCTTCGTTGGTGCCCTTCATCCGCACAACCAGCGGTACCTTCAGCGAAACAGCTTTCGATGCGGCGATCACGCCTTCGGCGATCACATCGCAGCGCATGATGCCGCCGAAAATGTTGACCAGGATCGCTTTCAGATCCGGGTTCTTCAACATGATCTTGAACGCTTCCGTGACCTTCTCGGTCGTGGCGCCGCCGCCCACGTCCAGGAAGTTGGCCGGCTCGCCACCGAACAGCTTGATGGTGTCCATGGTCGCCATTGCCAGGCCCGCGCCATTCACCAGGCAGCCGATATTGCCGTCCAGCGAGATGTAAGCCAAGTCGAACTTCGACGCTTCGATCTCAGCCGGATCTTCTTCGGCCAGATCGCGGTAAGCGACGATATCTTGTTGACGGAACAGCGCGTTCGAGTCGAAGTTGAACTTGGCGTCCAGAGCGATGACCGTGCCGTTGCCCGTCACCACCAGCGGGTTGATTTCCGCCAGCGATGCGTCGGTTTCCCAGAACGCTTTGTACAAGCCTTGCAGGATCACGCGAGCTTGCGCGATCGAAGCGGCGGGCACGCCCATCTTCTGCGACAGCGAATCGGCATCGGCATCGGTCAGGCCGATCGACGGATCGACGGCAACCTTGTGGATCAGTTCCGGCGTCTTGGCCGCAACTTCTTCGATCTCCATGCCGCCTTCGCTCGACGCCATCACGACGACCTTCTGCGTCACGCGATCGACAACCAGGCCGACGTACAGCTCTTGCTTGATGTCAGCGCCCTCTTCGATCAGCAAACGGCTGACCTTCTGGCCTTCCGGACCGGTCTGGTGCGTCTTGAGCTGCATGCCGAGAATCTGGCTTGCATACTCACGAACCTGTTCGATCGACTTGGCCACCTTTACGCCGCCGCCCTTGCCGCGACCACCTGCGTGGATCTGGGCCTTGACTACCCATACCGGGCCGCCGAGTTCCTTAGCCACTGCAACCGCTTCGTCTACCGAAAAAGCGGGCTTGCCGCGCGGCACTGCAACGCCGAATTTGCGCAGGATTTCCTTTCCCTGGTACTCGTGAATCTTCATCCGTGATTCCTTTAGGTCTGAGAGTTGAACAGTACTTCATTTCCCGCTTGGCTTGCCGGTGCAACGCGTACGCCTTTTACGGCGCGCGGCGTGTGGCCATACCAACGGGGATAGAACAGCTTGACGACCTCGCCGTCCAGGCGCAAAGCGTGGCATCGGTCGAGTTGAAACGGGGCTTCGAGTTGCGCCTCATCGAGCGCGGGTGAGGCGGCGGTGTCCGGGGTTTCCCGAGACCGGTCCGCGTCGTGATTGAAGACTGCCTGGATAGCAGCCGTCGGCAGCACAGCGCACAACTCGGTGAGGTGAGTGCAGCCTGCGCGCGCGCCCAGGCGCTGCGCCACATGGCGGCGAAAACTGTCGGTGAGATTGAGGCCGATCAACGCCCGGTAGGCGGGATTGATCGCGTCACAGTGCCCCGGATAGGGCACCCAATCGGACGCAGATTCGGCATCTACGATATCGAGCGCACGGTTGACCGTGACCCGCAGGTGCAGTTCGTGGATCGGCAGGCCTTGTGGACGGATGCCCGAACCCAGGCGCATGTCGCGGGGTTTGGTATCGGTGAGGCACGCTTCGATATCCCATAGCCCATCGTCACGCTCAAACGCTTCCACGTTGATAGCACGACGATGGCGTAATTGACGAACGGCGGGCGGGGAAAGCGGCATATCGGGTTTGAGCCGGATTGCAACCGGTCAGTTAAGACTAACTCAGTTAAGACTAAATTACGCAGATCCAAAAAGCCGCGTAAGTTTAACATACTGAGATACCCTGATATGCCGAAGTCGTAGCGCAGAAGCCGGCCGAGATGCACCGATCCGCCGCAGGCCACGGCGTGCCTTGCTTGGCGCGGCTCGGGGCTGCCGGTGCCGCGGTGTCAATCGATCGTAGGTTCGTCAAAAAAGACGCTTTCCTCGCCCTCGCCCTGGCCTCGCAACAGTCGCGCGATGATGGCGTGGGAAAACCCCCGCATGGCCAGGAAACGCGCCTGTTTGCCACGTTCGGCAGGGGTCGCCGGCAACGTCCCGAATTTCTTGCGCCACACCGCCTGCGCACGCGCCCATTCGGTGTCCCGCAATTGCGCATCGAATGTGGCGACCAACTCGGGATCCACGGAATTGCGTTTAAGCTCGCCGACAATGCGGCTTGTGCCTTGGCGCGATGCTCGCCGATGCACGAGGCTCTGCGCGAAACGCGCGTCGGATAGCCAGTTGCCGCTCTCCAGGGTGTCGAGCAACGCCTCGAGGTCGTCGGTTTCTTGCAGATACGGGCTCAGCTTGCGTGCCAGCTCGACACGGCTGTATTCGCGGCGAGATAGATATCCAATTGCACGGCTTTTCAGACTGCGGGCCCGGGGCGAGACTTCGGGCTCAAAGGGGTCGGAAGCCTTGCCGGGCGCGCCGGAACTTGCCATTGCGGCTGCAGTTCCGGTGGATTCGCCAGAGATTTCGGCAGATGAGGCATCCGTGCGCTGAGGATAGCTTTGACGCGCCGACGCGGTGCCACGGCTCTTGCTACGCGTCGATGCGCGTTCCGAATCACGCTCAAAAGTGTCTTGCGCCCCGCCAGCATCGCCTGATGAGGCGGGCGAGCGGGGTCGTATTTCACGCATGAGAGTTACTCGGGCGCGAGCTCGTCGTCTTCAACATCGACGGCAGCTTTACCGACAGCCTTAGCGGCGGGCTTGGCCGCAGCACCGTCGCCCTGCGGCATGGCGACAACACCCAGCGATTCGCGTACGCGATTTTCGATTTCGCGGGCGATGTCCGGATTCTCGCGCAGGAATTCGCGCGCATTGTCCTTACCCTGCCCGACGCGTTCGCCGTTATAGCTGTACCACGCACCGGCTTTTTCAACGATCTTGGCGGTCACGCCCAAATCGATGATTTCGCCTTCACGCGAAATGCCCTCGCCATACAAGATATCGAAAATGGCTTCGCGGAACGGCGGCGCCACCTTGTTCTTCACCACCTTGACGCGGGTTTCCGAACCGATCACTTCATCGTTTTTCTTGATCGAACCGATCCGACGAATATCGAGACGAACCGAAGCGTAGAACTTCAATGCGTTACCGCCGGTGGTCGTTTCCGGGCTGCCGAACATCACGCCGATCTTCATGCGGATCTGGTTGATGAAGATCACCATGCAGTTGGTGCGCTTGATCGTACCGGTCAACTTGCGCAGCGCTTGCGACATCAGGCGCGCTTGCAGGCCCGGCAGCGAATCGCCCATCTCGCCTTCGATTTCGGCCTTGGGCACCAGCGCCGCCACCGAGTCGATCACGATCAGGTCGATCGAACCCGAGCGCACCAGCGCATCGGCGATTTCGAGCGCCTGTTCGCCAGTATCGGGCTGCGACACCAGCAGATCGGAAACGCTCACGCCCAGCTTGCCCGCGTAACCGATGTCGAGCGCATGCTCCGCGTCGATAAACGCGCAGGTGCCACCGATCTTTTGCATCTCGGCAATCACTTGCAGCGTCAACGTGGTCTTGCCCGACGATTCAGGACCGTAGATTTCGACGACCCGGCCGCGCGGCAGGCCGCCGACGCCCAGCGCGATATCGAGGCCCAGCGAGCCGGTCGAACACACACCGATATCCTCGATCGCCTCGCCCGCGCCCAGGCGCATGATCGAACCCTTGCCGAATTGTTTCTCGATCTGTGCCAGCGCCACTGCGAGCGCCTTGCTTTTTTCGGCTGTCAGGCCGGTTGCGCCCTTCTTGCTATCTTCCATGAATCGTCCTTTGCTATGATGAGTGGCAGTCTGTCACAGACGACCCGGTCCAGTTACTTAAAAAAGCGGCTCAAACCGGGTAGCTCGGTGGTACTGTATAAAAAAACAGTGGTTTTGGCAAGCATTGTTCGTCACGGAACGTCCCGTTCACGCCACAATCCGGCCACACTATATAGAGACAAGCAAACCCGCGCTTCCGGCGCCCGGCTCGCAGCCGGCAATCTTCGCCCCACAGTGCCAACCAGCAGGGTCTTTCATGCGTATCCTGATTGCCGAAGATGACAGCATACTCGCCGACGGACTGCTGCGATCCCTCCGCCATTCGGGTTATGCGGTTGATCTGGTCACGAATGGCGCCGACGCCGATAGCGCGCTTGCGCTGCAAACCTTCGATCTGATGATTCTCGACCTCGGCCTGCCGCAATTGTCCGGCATTGAGGTATTGCGTCGCCTGCGCGCGCGGAATTCGACGTTGCCGGTGATGATCCTGACCGCTGCCGATAGCATCGAGCAACGCGTCAAAGGGCTGGACCTGGGCGCAGACGACTACATGGCCAAGCCGTTCGCGCTGTCCGAACTCGAAGCGCGGGTGCGCGCATTGACCCGGCGCGGCGCGGGCGGCGGCCCGACCATCGTCAAGCATGGCCAACTGGCATTCGACCAGGTCGGGCGCGTGGCCACCGTCAATGAACAAACGGTCGACTTGTCGGCGCGCGAACTCGGCTTGCTCGAAGTGCTGCTGCAGCGAGTAGGCCGGCTGGTCTCCAAGGAACAACTGGTCGACCATCTTTGCGAATGGGGCGACGAAGTCAGCAACAACGCCATCGAAGTGTACGTGCACAGGTTGCGCAAAAAACTGGAACCGGGCGGCGTGCGAATCGCAACGGTACGGGGCTTGGGCTACTGCCTGGAGAAGCCTGCGCCAACCGTTGAAGCCGACAACAGCGAAGCCGTTCCGGGCGCGGGCTCCGATGACAGTGCCCCGCGCGGCGTTGCTCCCTGAGCGCGTGTGCGCCCCATACGTCCGTGACACCTGCCCCGAAGCTGCATACCAAGCCACCCACTCCTGACGATGCTGCGTCGCCTTCGGCGCGCTTGGGTTCAACTTCGGGCTCAACTTCGGGTTCAGCCACGGTACTGAGTGCCGAAGCCGAAGACGAGGCGTACAAAAACCCGTTCGCGCCACCCGACGAAACCGGTGCCGCCGAAAAACGCCCGCGTTCGCTGTTCGGCGAAATTCTCGACTGGATGCTAGCCCCGCTACTGCTGCTGTGGCCGATGAGCATTGCGGTGACTTATCTGGTTGCCAAGTCGATTGCGAACGGCCCCTTCGACCGCTCGCTGGAAACCGACGTGTACGTGCTCGCGCGCCAGATCACGCCACACAACGGTGTCATCACTCTCTCGTTGCCCGATTCGGCGCGCGATTTCCTGCGCGCCGACGACACCGATACGATCTACTACCAGATCACCAGTACCCACGGCAAACTGGTGGGCGGCAGCGCCGACCTGCCGCTACCGAGCGAAGCGGACAAACCCCAACCGGGCGTCGTGGAATTTCGCGACGAAACACTGCACGGCACGCAGATCCGCATCGCCTATACCTATGCCGAAGTGGCCGGTATGCCTGAGCAAACGTATGCGCTGGTGCAAGTGGCCGAAACGCTGGGCAAGCGCAGTCACCTCGCCAACGACATCATCAAGGGCGTGATCCTGCCGCAATTCGTGATCCTGCCGCTCGCCATCGTGCTGGTATGGTTCGGTCTGTCGCGTGGCCTGGCTCCGTTGCACGCGCTGCAAGCGCATATCCGCGCGCGGCGTCTCGACGATCTTTCGCCTCTCGAAGCCTCGCAGGCCCCGGCGGAAATCGCGCCGCTGGTCACCTCGTTCAATGAGTTGCTGACCCGCCTCGAACAAAACATGGAGCTGCAAAAACGCTTCATTGCCGACGCCGCGCACCAAATGAAAACTCCGCTGGCCGGCTTGCGCATGCAGGCCGAGCTGGCGTCGCGACAAACCGCTTCGCCGGAAGTGCGGCGCTCGCTCGAACAGATTGCCGCCAGCTCCGAACAAGCAGCGCGGCTCGTCACCCAATTGCTGGCGCTGGCGCGCGCGGAAAACCGCGTCTCGACTCAGTCATTCGAACCGGTCGAGCTGGTTGCATTGGCGCGGCAGGTCACCCAAGACTGGGTTTTGCCGGCGCTGGCCAAACAGATGGACCTCGGCTTCGAGGAACCGGCGGCGCGGGTCATGCTGGCAGGAAATCCGCTGATGCTGCGTGAAATGCTCGGCAATCTGCTCGACAATGCGATCCGGTACACCCCTGCTGGCGGACGCATTACGTTGCGGGTCGGCGCTACGCTCAACGCGGCATGGGTAGAAGTGGAAGATACCGGCCCCGGCATCCCGGTGGGCGAGCGCGAGCATGTGCTGGAGCGTTTCTATCGAATTCTCGGACGCGCCGGAGAGGGCAGCGGACTGGGCCTGGCTATCGTGCGTGAGATTGTCAGCATGCATCACGGCGAATTAAGCATCCTCGAGAATCCCTATCAAAGCGCCCCGCCCTTGGCCGGCACGCTGATCAGGCTGACATTTCCGAAACTTGAGGGGCAGGACTTACCCTAAGGCCTCACCCCGAGGCGCAGCCGCCTGGCAATGCAAATCGCCATTAAAAAGAATAAATAAGCGATTTTATGACATTTTAATGCTGCTTTACGCGAGTTTAAGAAACCTACGACTGCCCGCGCATGGTGCATCGCAGCTTACAAATGTCAGTTCGAGGTAAGTTTTGGCACCGATACTCGGCTCACGGCGATGCTCTGCTGCGAGCTGGCCGCCCCATTATTTTTATATTCCTAAACGGAGACAAACGATGGCAACCGTAAGCGGGCAAGTTTCCCACGCCCCGATGACGAACGCCGAGCGGCGTGTGATTTTCGCGTCGTCGCTGGGCACTGTTTTCGAGTGGTACGACTTTTACCTGGCGGGTTCCCTCGCTGTGTACATCAGCAAGGCCTTCTTCTCGGGCGTGAACCCCACAGCCGCGTTTATTTTCACGCTCCTGAGCTTTGCCGCCGGCTTCGCGGTGCGTCCGTTCGGCGCCATCGTATTCGGACGGCTGGGCGATATGGTGGGACGTAAATACACCTTCCTGGTCACCATCCTGATCATGGGCGCGTCGACCTTCGTGGTCGGCTTGCTGCCTAGCTATGCTTCCGTCGGGATTGCCTCGCCGGTGATCTTCATCGCGATGCGCTTGCTGCAGGGCTTGGCCCTCGGTGGCGAGTACGGCGGTGCGGCCACTTACGTCGCGGAACACGCCCCTAGCAACCGCCGCGGCGCCTGGACTTCGTGGATCCAGACCACGGCAACGCTGGGCTTGTTCCTGTCGCTGCTCGTGATTGTCGGCATCCGTTCGAGCATCTCGGACGATGCGTTCAGCTCGTGGGGCTGGCGCGTGCCGTTCCTGGCTTCGTTGATCCTGCTCGGCGTCTCGGTCTGGATACGCCTGAAGCTCAATGAGTCGCCGGCCTTCCAGAAGATGAAAAACGAAGGCACGATTTCGAAGCAGCCGCTGACGGAAGCGTTTGCTCGGTGGGGCAACCTCAAGGTGGTGATACTCGCCTTGCTGGGCCTGTGTATTGGCCAAGCTGTGGTGTGGTACACGGGGCAGTTCTATGCGCTGTTCTTCCTCACGCAAACGCTGAAGGTCGATGGTACGGCGGCCAACTTGCTGATCGCCGCAGCGCTGGTGATCGGCACGCCGTTCTTCGTGTTCTTCGGTTCGCTGTCGGATCGCATCGGTCGCAAGCCCATCATCATGGCGGGTTGCCTGATCGCCGCGCTGGCCTTCTTCCCGTTGTTCAAGATGCTGACGCATTACGCGAACCCGGCGCTCGAGGCGGCAATCGCCAAGTCGCCGATCGTGGTGACGGCAGATCCAGGCGAATGTGCGTTCCAGTTCAACCCGGTCGGCACGTCGAAGTTCGTTTCGTCGTGCGACATCGTGAAGAGTTCGCTGTCGCGCTCGGGGTTGAACTACACGAACGTCGCGGCGCCGGCTGGCACGATCGCACAAGTTAAAGTGGGCGACTCGGTGATCAGTTCGTACGACGGCAAGGCGCCGGACGCGAAAGACAAGGCCGCGACGTTCACCAAAGACCTATCGGCGACGTTGAAGACGGCGGGTTATCCGACCAAGGCCGATCCGGCTTCGATCAACTATCCGATGACGATCGTGATTCTGACGATCCTGATGATCTTCGTGACCATGGTGTACGGGCCGATTGCGGCGATGCTGGTGGAGATGTTCCCGGTGCGGATCCGTTATACGTCGATGTCGTTGCCGTATCACATCGGGAACGGCTGGTTTGGCGGGTTCTTGCCGGCTACCGCGTTCGCTATCGTGGCAGCTAAAGGCGATATCTATTCGGGGCTGTGGTACCCGGTCGGGTTCGCATTGTTCACGTTTGTGATCGGGATGTTGTTTGTCAAAGAGACTCGCGGGACGAATATCGACGCGTGATTAAGGCGCGGGTTGTGGGTGGCGCGAGGAAAGGGGTTGACAGACGCTCTAGCGCCAGACATAATTCGCGACTCTTTGGCGAATTAGCTCAGTTGGTTAGAGCGACGGAATCATAATCCGCAGGTCCGGGGTTCGAGTCCCTGATTCGCCACCAGAAAAATCAAAGGGTTAGCTTCGGCTAACCCTTTGCCATTTCTGCGACATGTCAACCAAGTGTCAACCGCGAAACGGGTCGGACATTTCACCTTTCCTTTGGTTATTCGAGAACGCTAGTTTAGAATCTTAAGTTACCGGGAGGGTCAACAGCCATGGCAAATGCGAGTCAGGTAAAGGCGCTGGTCCAATCCCACATAGACGGGGACGAGGGGCACTTCTATTCCGTCGCAATGCAGGTCGCCGCAACGGAAGCAAAAAGCGGGCACGAGAAGCTGGCTCAGGAACTGAGATCTCTCGTCGACTCGGCAAAAACTCGGCCGACCTCTAAAGCGATTCCTATATCGCAGCCACGCGGCGAGTTGGCAGCACTCCTTCAAGCGTCATATCCTAAAAATCATTTCGGTGAAATGGTGTTGAGCGATGTCGTGCGCGACAAGCTCAATCGCCTGATGGACGAGCAACGTCATCTGTCCCGTCTGAAAGGGCATGGGTTGTCTCCTCGCCGCAAGTTACTTCTGGTCGGTCCCCCGGGTACAGGGAAAACGCTCACGGCGTCGGTCTTGGCTGGCGAACTTGGTGTGCCACTCTTCCTAGTTCGACTGGACGCATTGATAACTAAGTTCATGGGCGAAACAGCGGCGAAGCTTCGGCAGGTATTCGATGCTGTGTCCGAGGTACGCGGCGTTTATTTCTTTGACGAATTTGATGCTATCGGCTCGCAGCGCGGACTGGCAAACGATGTGGGTGAAATACGTCGTGTCCTCAATAGTTTTCTGCAAATGTTGGAACAAGATAAATCGAATAGTGTAATTCTGGCGGCAACAAATCACCCGGAAATTCTTGATTACGCCTTGTTCCGCAGGTTTGACGACGTCATCGAATATGAGCTTCCCGACGCAGTGCATGCGGTTACATTTCTAAAAAATAAATTTTCCGGATTTAAGCTCGCCAAAATCAACTGGGACCGTGTGGCTCTAACACTCGATGGCTTGAGCTATGCGGACCTATCTCGTGCGGCAGAAGATGCGATCAAAGACACGTTAATAAGCGAGCGTGTTAGCATTAAGGAAGCAGTTATCGCAAAAATGCTTCAAGAGCGGCGAGAAATTAGAGATCGGATCGCCATGAATAATAAGTAACAATTCCCATGAGACGCGATGGCAGATCAAGTTGCAGGGTTCCGGGAGCATTTGTTTGTTTCCAGCTACACGACTTCCCATCGATATCAACGCCCTTCCCGCGA
>Ga0265338_10001026_pt1 | contig 46840 bp, 48 predicted proteins | sample 42126metaG_FD_193579 | JGI IMG/M metagenome (GOLD analysis project Ga0265338, IMG submission 193579) | Rhizosphere microbial communities from Carex aquatilis grown in University of Washington, Seatle, WA, United States - 4-21-26 metaG | ecosystem: Host-associated > Plants > Roots > Rhizosphere...
TCGTCATCAACGATTTCGGCTCCAGCCTCTCCTTCATCCATGCCCGGGCCACAATCGGGTGTGGCGGGCTCAATCATCGTTATCCAGAATAATCTTCCGGAAGTCACTCTTGCGAATCTCGAAACGGAAAGCGGTATGAGTAACTCTGATGAAGAAACAGATGGGTCTGTAGATCTGTTGAATAACAACATTGCTCAACCATCTGCTCTGGGAATGAACAGGCCAAAAAGTATTTCCTATTCTGACCCTAATGCAATCCTTACATTCGTGCAGAGTGAAAGCATTCTGACTCCAATCACAGTTTCTACGAAGAGCCCCGAAATACTTTCTTCAATCCCAGAACGATCATTACCGGCGAATGTGTCGTCGGGAGGAAAATCGAATGTCAGCCGGCCAGAATACATTGATCGCCGAGATACGCCTGCTGTCCCTGCCATTCCAACAGTTGTCAAAGGAAAAGTTATCAAGGGAGAAGAGTCAGAAGTTCAAAGGATGACGACAGACGAAACTGTTTTATCGCTAGGACCAGTTTCGTCCAAATTAGAAACAGGATCAGGAAAGAATCCACTCGCTAACGATGCGTTACAACTTCAGGAACTCCCACTCCCTATATCTTCATCTTCGACGCCGACGTTGAATAATATAAAGCCAGCCACTGAGCAGGTAAAAACTGAGATTGCTGTCCATCCGCTATCTGATGCCAATGGTAATTTACCGTCAGCAGAACTGTCATCTCCACGGAAGGTTGAACTACCGACTCCTTTGGAAGGATTTGAGAATGCTTCCGCCGTTGGTGTCAAAGCTCAAGCCGCAATGCCGGATATTGCAACCGACGATACGAAGACCATACTTTCTCCGGCTTTAGGAGCGAGTACAAAACAGAGCGATGCATCTAGTTCGGTCGGCTTCCGCCAACCCCAGGTCCGAACTGCAGAGCTAAATGTAAAAGTGCGTCAGAATGAAATTTCAGGGAGTCCGGAAGCTGATGCAAAACCTTCTCCGGCAGTAATATCTTTATCGCCGAAGCCGGCGGCGCAGTTGACTGAATTGGATTCGAAATCAATGTTGCCTCAAAACGAGAGCAGCGATCCTCTTGATGCCGGTGCAAAGGGTTTGCCAAAGGTATCATTTTCTTTGCCAAAACCAACGGAGGAATTGCCTGATGGAACATCAAGAGTAGAATTGAATCAGAAAGAGAGTGCAGTCAACGGGATTACCGTTCAGGATGCTGCGCTGGCGATTCCGGCCTTAATGTCATCCGGGCTGCCGCTGACGACGGATCGTGGTAATATCGTGCCAGATCGCCTTGGTCGCACCAACCATCCAGAAGCTCCTACTTCCAAGGTGCAAAGCGCTGCGAACAAAATTGTTGCGGAGACAGATGTACATCCGGATAATGTTCAGAAAGGCATGGATCACACCTCCACACCGAAAGTAAATCAGGGAGAAAATATTCTTCCCTCCGAATCCGACGGATCGGTTAATTCCGCGCCGAAGATCAGTCTTCCAACGACAAAAACGGCCAGCACCCTGAAGCCCGGAGTTCTTTCGTCAATGGCTGAAGGATCGATGTCATCAAAACCGTCAGCCGTTAGTGACCGGAATTCAACCCAGTCGGAATATGCCGGCCGCAGAGACGTGAATACCGGATCTAAAGGGAGGATTGAAAAAGGAGAAGAGACAGACGTTCAAGGATCGGTAAAGAATGAGAGTGTGACAGTGCGTGAAGCCAAAAAGACCGAATCAGAAGCGGGGTCGGGGAAAAATCCGGACGCAAAAGAAGGGTTTCAGTCTCCGGGAAAAATTGTCGAAACAACGTCCGCAACGACGGATGCCGATCAGTTCCAAAACCCCGGGGACGATATGCCAACAAAGACGGCGGCTGGCCTCTCGGCGTCACCCAATGCTTATACCAAAAATGTTCCCAGCGCTGCAACGCAAGCGGACCTTCTGGCAAAAATGGCAAATCAGCTTTCGGGAATTCACAACTCGCAGTTTCCCGGGCTTCGTCAGGAAAGCAACATCTCGGGCACGGGAGCTTCTTCGCCGGCGCAGCCGGGGCTGACGCCGGGAAACCTTGAGCAGACAGTATTGGACCAGGTTTCCAAGAATCTTGTTTTGAACCTCAGTAAAAATTCTTCTGAGGTTCGAATAGCGATGAAACCTGAATCGCTGGGAGAGGTGGTGATGAAGGTAAAAATGGACGATGGCAAGGTGTCTGCGCAAATTACCGTCAACAATGTCAACGTGAAGGCGGTTCTAGATGCGAACGTAACACACTTGCGTGATGCGCTCTTGTCGAAAGGAATCGAGGTTCAGCACATTGACATTGTCGCCGATGGGCAGGCGGCGTTTGGAAGTTCATCAGGTCAGAATAATCCGAAACAAAAATCGCAACACAGGGACGCAGCGGGAGTAGACGCTCTCGGTCAATACGAGTCTCTCCGCACAATGGGCTACAATACGATTGAATTAATCATGTGAGAGGTGATGTTATGTCAACACAAGTTCAAACAGTCAGCTCTTCTTTATCAAACGCTTCTTCGACGGCGAACTCTGCACAAAGCGGAACGACGCCGGTGCTCGGTGAAGACGACTTTCTGAAGCTTTTGACGATGCAGATGCAGTATCAGGACCCGATGGACCCGATGAGCGGAACGGAGTTTGCATCCCAATTAGCTCAGTTCAGTTCCGTTGAGCAGTTGAGCAACATCAACACCGAGTTGGGGCAGAGCCTCACTGCGAATTCCGTTCTTACTCAATCTATCAACAATGACCTCGCGGCGACCTTTATCGGGAAGAATGTTCAAGCGACAACGAACACGTTCACCTATCCCGGAACAGGGAGTACCCAATTGGGCTATAACCTCCCTTCGACCGCTGACACCGTTACGGTGAGCGTTCTCGACAGCTCGGGGAATGTCGTAAAGACGATTCAAAACGCGCCAACCGGGAGCGGTGACCAGAAGTTTACATGGGATGGGACGGACGATGCTGGAAATCAGGCCGGGCCAGGAACATACACATTTTCTGTCCAGGCAAAAGACAGCAGCGGCGCATCGATCACCGCATCGCCATGCATCTACGGAACGGTTTCCGGCGTCCGATTCAATTCCTCCGGTACTGTGTTCGTCATCGACGGGACAGAAGTTCCGCTTTCCGACATACTTGAAATCATGCAAGAGTGATATATGGCTGAGACAATTAACGGCATCAATGTTCCGTTCCTTCCGGTAGGAGGAGTCGATGCGCTCAAGGAGAGACCGGCGGTCAACGTCCCGGAGGAGCGATCCTTTGAGACTGTCCTCACGAAGGAGCTCAACGGTGTAAAATTTTCGAAGCATGCGCAGCAGCGTCTCGACTCGAGAAACATACAGCTGAGCGATGACGACATGGCGCATCTTTCCAACGCAGTCACAAAGGCTGATGAGAAAGGAGCGAAGGATTCCCTGGTCCTCATGCGTGAGATGGCGTTTGTCGTCAGCGTCAAGAACCGGACAGTGGTGACGGCGATGGACAGCGCACATCTGAAAGATAACGTTTTTACAAATATCGACAGCGCAATTATTGCATCATGAAATGTTTCACTTTCTAAATCACTAACACCAAACAAACGGGCTGGACTTCAGCACGCCGCGCAGGCGGATTGCTGAGGGAGCCCTCCAGTCAGACCGAACGACAGACGTTTGACTACCACTACACAAATACCTAAGGAGGGTATTCATTATGGCATTTCTTAGAGCTCTTCTCTCGGGCGTTTCCGGATTACAGAACAATCAATTAATGATGGACGTAATCGGGAATAATATTGCCAACATCAACACGATCGGATTCAAGGCAAGCCAAGCAAGCTTCAGTGAAGCCTTTGCGCAGACTCTTCAAAACGCAACCGCACCAGGCGCAACTAACGGCGGATCGAACGCAATCCAGGTCGGCCTCGGCGTGGCGGTCAACAGCGTCGATACGATGTTCACGCAAGGCACACTTCAAACCACCGGTGTTTCAACCGATCTCGCGATCCAGGGAAATGGATTCTTTGCGGTTAACCAAAATGGAACAACTCATTACACACGAGTCGGAACGTTCCAACTCGACGCCTCCGGCCAATTGGTCGATCCTGGAACTGGTGCGGTTCTTCAAGGAAAGTTGGCATCGGCGAGCGGCGTGATCACGCCCGGTTCCCAGCTTCAAAATCTGAAACTTAATATGGACCAGATCTCTCCAGCGAAGGCCACGACAAATGTGAAGCTTGCAGGCAACCTGGATTCAACTGCAACTGTCGCTAATGCAGATCTGAACGGGAATATTGATTCGGGCACGGCCGTTGGCGGAACGGTCAGTCAACAATTCAGCGTTACGGATGACTTCGGCGCTGCGCACAATGTCACCATGACTCTCACGAAGACAGCCGCGGATACATGGAGCGTTGCGACAACTGACTCGGCAGGAACTGTTGCCGGCGGAGCGGGGACCGCAACATTCGACCACGTTACCGGTGCACTGACAGCGTTCACTCCGGCGAACATCACCTTGACCCCCACAAACAATTCTCCTGCAATTTCTGTGGATATCACGTCAACGGGATTGACGCAGAGCGCAGGCGCAAGCACTCTTGCGGCTAATCTTTCAAAATCGGCCGACTCAACAAACGCCTCGATCACCGTCTATGATTCGTTGGGCAATGCTCACGCGTTGTCCGTAAAATTCACTAAAACGTCAACTCCGAACGAGTGGACGTGGTCGGCTGATGTTCCGAACCCTGCGACTATCACAGGCGGGCAGACCGGTAAGATAGATTTCAATGCTGATGGAACATTGAAATCCTTCACGTACGACGACGGTTCTTCAGCTCTCAAATTCAACCCGAAAGACGGCGCGTCCGCAATGTCCGTTGACCTGAGTGCTGGGATTCCTACTGCCTACGGAGGAATTACCCAGACAAGCGGTAATTCCACGATCTCTCCTCAGTCTCAAGATGGATACGCGTCGGGGACTTTGAATGGAATCAGCATCGACCAATCGGGAAATATCAACGGCACGTTCTCAAACGGGGCCAACGTAACGATGGGCCAGGTGGAGATCGCTACGTTCAACAATCCGAATGGTCTCACAACCGCCGGCGGCAGCATGTTTGATGCCTCGGCAAACTCCGGCACGGCAACGGTAACACCTGCCGGCGGATCGTCCAATTCAACCATACTGTCTGGCTCACTGGAGGAATCCAATGTTGACCTTGCACAAGAATTCACGAACATGATCACCGCGCAGCGGGGCTTCCAGGCCAGTGCGCGTGTCATCACGGTGGCCGATCAGTTCTTGGATGAAATAGTAAGTCTGAAGAGGTAGAACGCAGCCCGCGGGCGGTTTCTCGCTGAGACCGCCCGCATTTTTTCCGCTGCGTGGCTGCTTCTGCACAGCCTCGTTTATGGATCGCAGGGGAACGAATGAGACAAGCGGCACGATACTCGAGCTTAAATGTGAAGGGATGCACATGATTGAAGTGACACGGCTTCAAAGTCAAAAGATCATCGTTAATGCTGACCTGATTGAATTCGTGGAGGAGACTCCCGATACGATGATCACCACCACCACTGGAAAGAAGCTGCTGGTAAAAGAATCGGTCAACGAGGTGATTAACAAGGTTATCGTCTATCGGCGCCAGTGTTTGATCATGAAGCTGGCTCGAACGAAGCGTTGAAGCCCGGAGAGGACTATTCTCCAGCTGTCTGATATTCTCCACCATCCGCTTGGCCTCTTTTCATAAGCAATCCTTCGATCTCAGGAATCCTCAGCATTCAACCTCTCTTTCGTAATCTTCAGTTTCAAACTCATGGCACATGATTTGCCAATTGTAGTTAAAAACAATTGGAAACCATGGCAAAAGAACTTCCTCCTCTCAATCAATCTTCAACCCAGAATGCAGACCAGGCTGCAAAACCTCCTGCACAGCCTTTCTTTACAAAAAAGATCATCATGATCGGGGTCCCAATTTTTCTTGTGCAGCTGGCCATAATTTACTTCCTGATGGCAAAGTTTATTGCAGCGCCCCAGCATGCCGAAGCAAGCGCGGTCAAAGCCGAAGAGGAGGGGCAAAAGGCCGAGTCTTTAACGCAGAACATTTTCCTCATTAAGGATGTGATCATCAATCCTGCCGGGACAAACGGAACGCGTTTCCTTCTTACAACCGTTGGAATAGAGGTATCGACTCCAGAGGCTCAGCAGGAGCTTGAGAAGAAAGAAGTCCAGGTGCGGGATATGCTCAACTCGATCTTGACGAGCAAAGGGCTGAATGAGCTTGTGAGCATCGAACAGCGTGAACTCTTGCGTTTGGAGATATCGAAGAAAGTCGGGGAGCTTCTCAAATCAGGAAAGCTCCGTAACGTGTATTTCAGCAAGTTCATTATCCAATAAGGTTCGGCACCGTGGCAGAAATTCTTTCTCAACAGGAGATCGACAGCCTTCTTTCAGGCATCCCCATCGCTGAGCCAAAAGGCGCTCCGATTCCCGCGCCGGGCACAAAATCCGAACGCGAAGTGATCACATTTGATTTTCGTCTTCCTCACAGGCTGTCGAAAAATCAACTGCGCACTCTGCAGGCTGTCCACGAGAATTTCAGTGAATCATTTGCATCGTATCTTCTTTCCCGCCTTCAGACGACCGTCGGAGTTGTTGTCACCTCGGTCGATCAGTTATTCTATTCGGAATATGTTCTCTCGATACCAAGCCCGAGCTGTCTTTACATTTTCCGCATCGCCGACACGGACGCATTTGCACTGTTGGAGTTCAGCCCTCAATTAGTTATGGCGATGGTCTCACGGCTCCTGGGAGGTTCGACGGACGGCGAAAAGCGCGCACGCCAGATTACAAAGATCGAGCAGAGCATTATTAAGGGGATCGCGCAACGGGCGCTCGTCGATCTGCAGAAATCCTGGAAGACAATTGCCGACCTTAATTTCAAGATCGACCGGTATGAAAATGAGGGAGATTTTGCGCAGATCGCACCGACGAGCGAAATCGTCCTCGTCGTTTCATTCGAAGTGTCATTCGGGGATCAGAAATTCCTGATGGGTCTTTGCTTCCCGACTTTTGCTTTGGAAGAAGAGCTTGCCAAATTGAATACGCAGCACTTCAACGCTCTCCCAACGGCGAAAAGTCAGGGTGACTGGTCGGGCCAGATTCTCAAGAATATCGGACACACGGCGATTGAAGCTGTCGGAGTTCTTGGCTCGACGACCATTACGCTGCGCGACCTCCTCGAACTTGAGGTTGGTGATATTTTAAAAACCAATCTGCCCATCAACGGTGAAGTGCAGGTAACGATAGGAAACAGGCCCCGGCTGTGGGGACGCCCCGGGGTGTCCAACGGCAGGACGGCAATAAAAGTCGTACGAACCGAAATTGACGCCAACAAAGGAGCATAACGGATTATGGAAGACCAAAACGAAAAAGCAGAAGTACCGATTCCGGTAGAAGCGTCAGCTGGAAATACAAATGTGCAGGTCGAGAGTGCAGCGTTCCAGCAGCTCGACTCGAGTCCATCGGGGGCCGAGAAAGAAAAGAAGATGGGCCTCCTTCTCGACCTGAGCCTTCCCGTTTCGATCGAGCTCGGCAGGACAAACCTCGCCATCAGGGATATTCTTGATCTGCAGCGCGGTTCGGTGGTTGAGTTCGAAAAATTGGCGAGCGAGCCGGTTGATATTCTCATTAACGGCCGGAAGATGGCCGAAGGAGAAGTCGTCGTCATCGAGAAGCACTTTGCGATTCGCATTACCAGCCTTGTTGAGACCTCCGAACGCGTAAAAAATCTGGGCAAATAACCTATGGGATGGGTCCTTCTTAAAACTCTTGCTTCGCTTGTTGCGGTTCTCGGACTGATGTTCGGTCTCGTGGTCGTGATGAAGAAATATATGTATGGATTCCAGGCGGCGAGGTCGTCGCTCATCAGCGTGGATGTTCTCGGACAACGATTAGTCCAGCCCAAACGGTCGGTTGTTGTGGTAAAGGTTCTTAATAAAATCATGATCGTCGGGATGACGGAAGCGGGAATGACGCTGCTTGGCGAGATCAACGACGCCGATATCCTTCACTGGATCGATTCAACGATAGCTGAGGCTGACGGTCCCGCCGGTCTTCCTTCCTCGAGAAAAGAAAACACCGGTGCCTTTGTCGAGTATCTTGGACGCAACATCGGGATGCTTCGCCCGAAAAATCGCAAGGGGAATTCCGGGACACAACATCCGGAAACGGAAGAGGAAAATTAAACGAATATGACCTCCCTGAATAGAAATATGCTGCTAATCCTCTTTGTCACTCTCCTGGCCGGAAGCGACGCGCTGGCGCAGCAAACGGCGATCCCTCTTCCAAAACTATCCATAGAAGTGGGCAAAGCGACAAAGCCCGAAGACGTTTCCGTGACGCTGCAGATCCTTTTGCTCATGACGATCCTGTCACTGGCCCCTGCGATCCTGATCCTGACAACGGCGTTCACGCGCATTATCGTGGTGTTCTATTTTGTCAAGCAGGCTCTCGGTACGCCGCAAATGCCTCCCGCCCAGATCCTGGTCGGCCTGGCGATGTTTCTGACCTTTTTTATCATGGCTCCGGTCTGGACAAAGGTCAACACGGTAGCCGTGCAGCCGTACCTGGAGAAAAAACTCAATCTTACCGAAGCATACGACCGGGGCGTCGACCCGCTGCGCGAATTCATGTTCAAGCAGACGCGCGAAGAAGACCTCGCGTTGTTCGTCAAAATGGCGAACCTGCAAAAGCCGGACAGCCGGAATGATGTACCGACGTACGTCGTCGTTCCGGCGTTCGCGATCAGCGAACTGCGGACGGGCTTCCAGATCGGCTTCATTATTTTTATTCCCTTCCTGATCATCGATGTCGTCGTGTCGAGCATTCTCATGTCGATGGGCATGATGATGCTTCCCCCGGCGATGATTTCGATGCCGTTCAAAATATTGCTGTTCATCCTGGTAGATGGATGGCATCTCGTGGTCAGCTCGCTGATGGCAAGTTATCAATAAAGGAAAGCGTCATGTCGGAAGAATTTATCATCCATATTTTTCGTGAAGCGTTTTATACCATGCTGCTGGTGTCGGCTCCGGTACTGCTCGTCTCGTTGGTCATCGGACTCGTGATCTCTGTGTTCCAGGCGGCAACGTCGATTCAGGAATTTACGTTGACATTCGTTCCGAAACTCATCGCCGTCGCGATTGTCGTCGTGCTGACGCTTCCGTGGATCATTGACATCATGGTAACGTTTACGATCAATCTCTATACTCAAATTCCTAGTTTGGCCCGTTGAGAAATGGAAATCTACGTCCAACAATTTCTTCTCTTTCTCGTCATCTTCGCCCGGATCACGGCGCTCGTTGTTGTAGCGCCGGTCTTTGGGCATAAGAGCATTCCTGTGCAGGTAAAGGCCGGGCTCGGAACGCTGCTGACGTTCATCCTTTTTCCCATGATCTCTCAGCATCCCGCAGTCGTGGATGTGGAACTGATCCCGTTCTTCATCCTGGTCATTCGCGAGGTCATGGTCGGAGTTCTCCTCGGGTTCGGTCTCGGAATTCTCTTCTCCGGCATTCAATATGCCGGTGAGCTCATTTCTTTCAGCATCGGGCTTTCCGTCGCGACCATGTTCAGCTCGGACGACAACCAGCAGACGCCGGTCATCGGCGAATTCATGTCTCTCTTCGCGATGTTGATTTTCCTCCTTCTCAACGGCCATCACTTCGTTCTTGAAGCGCTGCGGCTTACATATGGAGCGGTGCCGATCGGAACCTTCGGTTTCAGCCAACCCCTCTTAGAGCGCTTTGTCACCTTGGGATCCATGATGTTCGTTGTTGCAGTAAAAATATCGGCGCCGGTGATGGTGGCTGAATTTCTCACGAACGTCGGACTTTCCATTATGGCGCGCGTGATGCCGCAAATGAATGTGTTTGTCGTCAGCTTTCCGCTCAGCATAGGCGTTGGCTTGGTCATCTTGTTTTCGTCGGCGCCGTTCATGGTCTTTATATTTAAGAAACTGTTGTTGGGGTTTGAAGATAACATTGTTGAACTGGTAAAAGTACTCTGACCCATGGCCGAAGAATCCGCTTCATCACAGGATAAGACAGAAGAGGCAACTCCGCACAAGCGAGAGGAGAGCCGTAAGAAAGGGTCCGTTGCCCGCAGCGCGGAGATGAACTCGGCCTTTATTCTCTTTTTCGGTCTGCTCATCCTGTATTTCGGCGGCACGTCGTTGGCGACAACGATCGCGTCGATGACACGTACAATCTTGACGAATTCGTCCGCCATCGTCATCTCTAAAACGAGCGTTCATTATTACATGGTTGAAGGCATTGTCATGTGTTTTTACCTCTTGGCCCCGGTGTTGCTCGGACTTCTTGTTGTTGGTTTTGGGGCAAGCGTGGCACAGGTAGGATTTTATTTCTCGCCGGAAGCGTTGGCGGTGAAATGGAATAAACTTAATCCCTTAGCCGGAATGCGGAAAGTCATGATCTCACGGCATACGATGGCCGAGCTCGTGAAGAATCTTCTGAAGGTGGGCGTTATTGCGATCGTCGCGTACGTGTCCATCAAGGGCTCGATGGGTGATACGCTCTCTTTGATGGATGGAGATGTTCGAGGGATCTTGACGTTTCTCGTCGATTCTGCGTTATCCGCGGCATTTAAAATCGGTTTGGCGTTTCTTGCTCTCGCACTATTCGATTATCTCTTCCAGCGGTTTGAGTTCGAGCGGGATATACGAATGACGAAACAGGAAGTGAAAGAAGAAACCAAGACGACGGAAGGCGATCCGTTCGTGAAAGGACGCATCAGAACCGTGCAGCGGCAGATCGCCTATAAACGGATGATGCACGATGTTCCCAAGGCGGATGTCGTCGTAACCAACCCCACGCATGTCGCTGTCGCGCTGAAGTACGAGGCAGGAAAAATGGACGCTCCCCGCGTCGTCGCAAAAGGAGCGGAACTCATCGCACAGCGGATCAAAGATATCGCCCGCAAATACAACATCCCGATCGTCGAGGATAAGGTTCTCGCACGCGCGCTGTACAAATCGGTCGACATCGGGGACGCGATTCCTGAAAAATTGTTCCAGGCGGTCGCCCAACTGCTCGCGTATATTTTTAGGATGAAGAATTCGAAGTATACCTATAAGGCGTTCTAGCGGATCATGGAAACAGCAGTTCCACAAATAACAGAATCAACGATGAGCATGTCGCCTCTCGACCTCATTCGGAAGAACAGCGACATCGTCCTCGCGGCCGGAGTGATCCTTATTCTCGCGCTCATGATCCTGCCGATCCCAGCGATGCTTCTCGACGTGCTCTTGGCGCTCAACATCACCGCGGCGATCCTGATCCTGCTGGTGTCGATGTATATCAGCGGCCCTCTTGAACTGTCGGTGTTTCCGGGAATGCTGCTGCTCCTTACCATTTTCCGACTCTCATTAAATGTCGCGTCGACGCGCCTGATTCTCGGTGAAGGGTATGCCGGCGAAGTCATCAATGCCTTCGGCTCGTTCGTGGTGAAAGGCAATTATGTCGTCGGGTTTGTGATTTTTCTTATCCTTGTCCTGATACAATTCATCGTCATCGTCAAGGGCGCAGGGAGGATCTCCGAGGTTGCAGCACGGTTCACTCTCGACGCAATGCCCGGGAAACAAATGGCGATCGACGCCGACATGAACGCCGGCCTGATCACCGAAATGGAAGCTCGCGAGCGACGGTCGCAGATCGCGCGCGAAGCGGAGTTCTTCGGAGCGATGGATGGCGCCAGCAAATTTGTAAATGGGGATGCCATTGCCGGATTGCTCATCAATATCATCAACATCCTCGGGGGATTCATCATCGGCGTTGCGCAGAAGGGGCTCTCGTTTACCGACGCCCTCCACAATTATACTCTTCTCACCGTCGGCGACGGGTTGGTTACTCAAATTCCTGCCCTCGTCGTGGCGACGGCGGCCGGGATGGTTGTGACGCGGGGCGGGTCGGGCACGCAGCTCGATAAAGAAATACGCAGTCAACTCTTCGGCAGACCGAAGGCGCTCCTTATCGCGTCCGGCGCTCTTTTCCTTTTTGCTATCGTGCCGGGATTGCCGACCTTGCCGTTCCTTCTCTTGTCGGGCCTGGCCGGGTCGGCGGGGTACGTCACCACGCATGATAAACCGATGAAGAAAAAAACAGCGCCGGTCTCACCCCCCGCAGAGAAGAAGGAAGAACGCGTCGAAGATTATGTCCAGGTCGATTCCCTGGAACTTGAAATCGGTTACGGATTGATCTCCCTCGTGGACAATGCTCAGGGAGGTGACTTGTTCAATCGCATTACCAATATCCGCAAACAGCTTGCCCTCGAACTCGGAATCCTCATTCCGCCGGTGCGGGTGCGGGACAATCTGCAGCTGGAACCGAATCAATACGTCGTAAAGATACGCGGCAATGTTGTCGCGACCGACCGCTTGGTGATGGACCGCCTCCTTGCGATGAACGCCGGGGGAGCCGAGGATCACCTCGACGGTATCTCTGTGAAAGAACCGGCATTCGGACTCCCGGCTCTATGGATACGAACAAACGAGCGCGAACATGCTGAAATCGGCGGGTACACTGTTGTCGAACCGTCCGCCGTTCTCTCGACTCATTTGCAGGAAATATTACGCCGTAATGCGGACAAGATATTGGGAAGGCAGGACACGAAAAAATTGATCGAGAACTTGAAGAAGGATTATCCTGCTGTCGTGGAAGATCTCACCCCGGAACTTCTTCCGACTGGGACTGTCCAGAAAGTTCTTCAGAATCTTCTGAAGGAAGGCATCCCAATCCGCGACCTCGTGACAATTCTTGAATCGCTTGTCGACTATGCGAGGGTGACAAAGAACGTCGACGTGCTGACGGAATATGTTCGTCATTCGCTTTCCGAAACGATCGCGCACATGTACCGTGACACCAAGGGCACGATCCGCGCCATCGTTTTGGGGCCGAGACTTGAGCAGCTGATCACGAATGCATTGCAAAATCAACGGGAGAGCAGTCCGAGCCTTGGGCTTTCACCCGCGATGATCGAATCCATCCACAAGAGTTTGACGGAGAAAGTTGAACAATCGATCGGTGCAGGGCTTCGTCCGATCGTCCTCTGCGCTGCGACGGTGAGGACATACTTGTACCGATTGATTCATACTGCGTTCCCGACCGTTGTCGTCTTATCATTTACCGAATTACCAGCCGAAACAGAAATAGAATTCACAGGAAAATTGGAGATCAACCATGAGAATTAAAAAATTCGTAGGTGCAACCATGAAAGAAGCGACCGAACAAATGAAACAAGAGCTGGGTCCGGAAGCGATAATTCTGAATACAAAAAAACTTTCAAACGGAAAGCACTTCAATTTTCTGGGGAAAGAGATGCTGGAAGTCACCGCGGCGATCGACGATCAGCCGGTGCAGCGTTCCGTTCCTGCCCCGATAGGCAGAGACGAAGCGGGCTTCAACCGGCTGTTGGAGCGCGCAGCCTCGGCAAGCGTCAGAGAACCGGCGGCCGGAGACACGTTCGAAGGGTTGAAAAGCGTCGCCGAACATTTTGAAAAGCGCGCTGCAAAGGTTGAGGAAAATAGACCGTTTGTCCCTTCAGACAGGGTTGAGATTCACGAGTTGAAGGCCGAGATGGAAGAAATGAAGAATACGCTGCAAACGATCGCGGAACATTTCAAGTACTCGAAAATGCCGGCGCTGCCCCCGTATCTCCAGCAGGCGTATCGAACGTTAGTACAGAATGATGTGGATGAACAACTCGCTGCGGATATCGTCCAGGTTGTCTACGGTAAGCTCGATACCGCGCAGCGCGGCAACAAACAGGCAGTCGAGAAAAGCGTGATTACCGAGATAGCGGCGCTGGTGACGACGGCGCATCCGCCGAAAGAAAAATCCAAACGGCCGCGCATCATCGCCCTGGTCGGGCCAACGGGAGTTGGCAAGACGACCACGATCGCAAAACTTGCGGCGATCGGCAAGCTCGTCCAGCATCTCAACATCGGCCTCATCTCCGCGGATACCTACCGCATTGGCGCCATCGAGCAGCTCCGCACCTTTGCAAGTATTGCAGATATTCCCATGGAAGTGGTCTACAAACCGAGCGAGATGAGCGCCGCGCTGAAAAAATTCCGCACAAAGGATGTCGTGTTCGTGGACACGGTCGGACGCAACCAGAGAATGAAGCCGGAACTGAGTGAATTGAAGAGACTGACTGAAGCACTCGACCCGGACGAGATCCATCTCGTGCTCAGTGCACCGACAAACAAGCGGACAATGTTTGAAGTGATTGAACGGTTCGGAGCACTCAGGCCGAACAGGATCATCCTCTCGAAGGTCGACGAAGCAGTGGCGCTGGGCAACATGTTGAATATTACCCTGCACACGCAGCTTCCGATCTCATTCGTCACGACAGGCCAGGGAGTGCCCGACGATATCATGCTGGCTGATTCTGAAAAACTTGCACGAATGATCTATCCAGGAATAATCGCACATGCGTGAGCAAACAGTCATTGTAGACCAGGCTTCGCGGCTGCGCGAGATCGCCGTCGGAAGCTATGAGGTGCAAACCGCGACAATGCCGTACCGCATTTCCGTGACAAGCGGGAAGGGAGGCGTTGGAAAGAGCACGGTCGCTCTCAATTTGGCGATCGGGCTCTGCAGCTTCGGACAGAAAGTTCTTCTGGTCGATGCCGATTCGAACCTCGGCAACCTCGACGTCCTTCTCGGGATCGCGCCCCGTTACCGATTGGGGCATGTGCTCCACGGGAAGGTTGATATCGAGGACGCTCTGGTGAGCCCGTACTCCAACCTGAAAATACTGCCGGGCAGTTCGGGCGATGTCGATTACCCCGAAATGACCGCACTCGTTCAACAGCGTTTCCTTCAGGATCTTTTCTCGCTCCAAGAACATTTCGATGTCCTCTTGATCGACACCTCCGCCGGTCTGTCGAAAGAGACGGTCACTTATTCGCTCGAGTCGGATGAGGCGATCGTCGTCACGAGCATTGAACCGACCTCAGTGATGGATTCATACGCCGTGATCAAGACCATTTCGATATCGCGCCCCGACGAACGGATTTCGGTGCTCATGAACGCCGCCCAAAGTCCGAGCCAGGCGGACGAGACAGTGCAGAAACTCAGAATGGCTGTCGACCACTTCCTGAAAAGGGATATCGGGTACCTCGGTTCGATTCCGTTCGATGTGAATATGCGGAATGCCGTTCTGGCACAAGAGCCGGTCATCAAGAAATATCCTTCGAGCGCCTCATCGCTTTCGTTGAGAGCTGCTGCTCAGACTATCATCAGTCAATCCCTCAATACTGACCTAGGAAAAGAACAATGAAATCGATCGTCTTTGAATTGGGCCTGCTGGCTTTTTTTGTTTCGGCGGTAGTTTTTGGATCGCAGGGCGCGAGTCTGTTTGACATGATTACACAGGCATTCATCGTCTTCATCGGCATCGAACTCGCTGCAGCCACGGTACTCTCGATGATTTCGCCGCGTCCGCGGACTCGAGAAGTTGATCCTGGCGAAAATCTTGGCGACGGCCAACCCGCTAAGAGACGGACGCCGGCAGCTCCGGCGAAAGCTTGACGATAGTGCGGCAGTGAGGTATTCCTCCGGACAAAATGTTTTACATAAAGGTCGATATAAGAGACCATGAAAAAGGGACAGCACATACAGGAAGAGACGGTCACGGCATGGCCAAGCGAAATCCGGAACACGAGGTTCTTTGAGCATCTCGGTCTTGTGAATTTTGTCGTCAACAAGATCGGGCTCACAACATTCCGGTCATCGGCAGCCCTCGAGAGGTCGGATCTTGTCCAGTTCGGGATTATAGGATTGCTCGACGCCATCGAAAAGTTCGATCCCGAGCGAGGCGTTCAATTTCAGACGTACGCCGTGAGCCGGATCAAAGGGTCCATCCAGGACGAGTTGAGAAAACTTGACTGGGTCCCCCGGTCCGTACGTAAAGCAGAACGTCACGCAGAGTCGATCGTGCAGCGTGCCGGGCAGGTAGAAAGCCGCACGACGACAGCGGCAGATATCGCCCGTCGGCTTTCTCTGTCACTCGACAAATATGCGGAGATCATTCATCAGGTCAACAAAATGGGAGCGCCATTGACCGATCCTCTGGAGTATGCCTCCCGTCTCGAAGCGCTTTCGACGGATGAACAAGAGGATCCATCCGAGATTGCGAATCAACAGCAGTTGAAAAACACGATCGTACAAGCGGTAGAGGAACTTACCGAGCGTGACCGTCTTGTTGTCATGCTCTATTATTATGAAGACCTCACGTTTAAAGAAATTGCTGCAGTGCTCCGAATCTCGGAATCGCGGGTCTTTCAGATCCACGCCGCCGTCCTGGGCAATTTGCGCTCGACGCTCGAAGGCTCACTTTAGAAATGGGATATATATTATGAAATCAGTTGACGTGAAACAGCTTCCGTTCGATATGAAAATGAAATTGACGTCGAAACCCGCCGTGGTGAGCGAGATCATGGACCTGGCAAGCGATCCAAGAACCAGCGTTGCCCGTCTCTCGTCAATATTATTGAGAGACCCGTCGCTCGCCAAGGGAATCCTGCGCAAGGCGAATTCGCCGTACTACGGCTTTTTCAACCGGATCAATTCGATCGACTTCGCGATCGTTCTTCTCGGGTTCGATGTATTGAAGGAAACGGTCTCAAGTCTGCTCGTCAACAATGCTTTGCGCAAGATGGTGAACATCTTCTTTGAATACGAAGAGACCTGGAATCACTCGCTGACCTGCGGTATCATTGCCGGATTCGTCGCAGGAAATTCGAATCTCTGCGATACCAACGAGGCATTTGTTGCTGGTTTACTCCATGACATCGGCTACGTCATTCTCCACCAGTTCGTGAACGATAGTGCCGACTCTATCCGGTTCTCAAAGAACGGCCGGCTCCGGACGACGGTCGAGGCGGCTTCGGGCGTCTCGCACGCCGATGCAGGCTTCTGGATCGCGAACAAGTGGCAGCTTCCGTCCGGCATTTGCGAAGCGATACGCTGCCATCATACACCGCAGCAGGCGATCATCGACCCGGCGCTGACAGCAGCGGTCCATGTTGCCGATGTGCTTTGTTCCCGGCTCCAGCTTGGCCCTTTTTCGCATGACGGCCCGCTGGTCTACGACGGTGCAGCCGTCAGCCGTATTCGGTTCAATGAAGCCGAACTTGACCGCGAACAGCTCGAAGCATATTGCCGGGAGATGCGGTCTGATATCGACGGGGGACGAACACTCGAGGATTTCGTCAACGACATCAAGCAAAAATTCGTTGAGGCGATGGGAGAGCTTCCGGAACAACAAAGAATTGTTCTCGCACTGTACTATTACGAAAATATTTCCTTCGAAGAGATCGGACGTGTCCTGAAGATCGACGAAACAACAGTGACTGGCCTTCACGAACAGTCGCTGACGACTCTAAAAAACGTACTTTGGAACATACAGCCACAGAGAGTAGCGCTATGATGACTCCTGAACAGATTCACGAAAAAGTCAAAACGATTATCCAACTTCCCGCGCTTCCCTCGATCGCGCTCGAAGTGGTCGAACTGGTCGATAACCCGAGAACGAGTGCCTCGAAGCTGGGGAGGGTCATCTCCTCGGACCAGGCGCTCACGGCGAAGGTACTGAAAATTGCCAATTCTCCGTTCTACGGCTTCCCGAAAAAGATCTCGACGATCGATTTTGCGATCATCGTTCTCGGCTTCGATGCATTGAAGGAAATCGTTATCAGCATTTCGCTTGTCAGTTCATTGCAAAAGAAGTCCGACAATTATTTTGATGTACGGGTATTCTGGGACCATGCAATTTCGACGGGCGTCATCGCTCGGCGGCTTGCCCGCGACCTGCACTATCGCGTCAGCGGCGAGGTATTTGTCGGCGGACTTCTTCACGATATGGGAATCTCCGTCCTTCACCGGTACTTCTCAACCGAGTACCGACGTATCATCGACATCGCCCGCGAATCGGAGCTGTCGATGATCGAGGCGGAAGAAAGCGTCCTCGGGGTGACTCATGCCGAGGTTGGCGGCTGGCTTGCCGAGCGCTGGAATATGCCGGACCATCTCGTTGAAGCGATCTCCCTTCATCACCAGCCGTCAAAAGCCGCATTGAACCCCGACCTCGTCGCTCTGATCCACGTAGCGGACGTTATCGCGCTTCATCTTAACGGAAGCGGGCCGGTAGAATTCGATAAGGGGGCCAGCTACGAACCGCAGGCTCTTGAGAGGCTGCAATTGTCCGATGAGAATGTCCTGAAAGAATACATTGCAGAGTACGGAGAAGTGATTCAAAGCGACGTTGAAGAAGTTACTGCATTCGTTTCGGGCAGAGGGTACTGAGGGATGAAAAAGGAAACTGAAAAAATGAAAAGCAGATACGAGCTCCTCGACGAGTCCTTGCCTCAGTTCGAATCGTTCATCGAAAGCCGGGAAAAGTACATCAAAGCGCTGGAGACAACGATCCAGGCGCTGCGGCAGGAGAATGCGAGCGTTAACAAAAACAACCTTGCGATCCGGAGTTCAATCGATGAACTGGTCGCGATGCAACGGCTTTCGAACATCGTGAGTACGGCTGTGAGTCCTGAGACTATTCTTGCAGCCCTCTTCGATTTGACCCAGCAAGTTATCCCCGTTCTGGAGTCCAATATCTTTCTTCTCGATTCATTTTCCAATACACTTCTGCCGCTTGCTCCGGTTCATGACCCCCGATTGAAAGCAGAAGCCCAGCAGCAGCTCGAATCGGGAATATGCGACTGGGTGTTTGCCGAAAAGAAAACGGTGATCATTCCGGACCTCGAAAGCCTGGTGGCGACCGGCACTGCGAAAAATTTTGTGATCGTTCCCCTTATTCTCCGCAACCGATCAATCGGGATCTATCTTATTCATACAGAGAAGCCGCAGGAGGATTTCTCGAACCAGGATATTCAGCTGCTCACCGTGCTCGCGAATCAGGCCGCTGCGGGCGTTGAAAACTGGAGAACGTACGAAGATCTTGTCAACGCGAACAAACAGTTGAAATCGTCCGAAGCGCAGATGATCCAGGCGGCGAAGCTCGCCGCGATCGGAGAGCTTGCCGCAAGCATCGTCCACGAGATCAAAAACCCCGTCCAGGTGCTGATGCTCCAGATGGATATGATGCAGCGAGGCGTTGCGCTTCCGAACGGGCTCGACCTGGTGCGTCAGCACGTTCAACGCCTGAGCATGATTACCAAAAGGCTGATGAATTTCTCGCGCAATGTTTCTGAGGACGTGATGACGCAGCCCATCGATGTCAATAAAGCCATTGAAGACGTCGTCGCCATGCTTCAGCACGAATACAGAACAGACAAAATTGAAATCGAACTCGCTCTTTCGACCGATCTTCCCATGGTTATCGGAAATTCAAATTACCTCCAGCAAGTGTTCCTCAATCTCGCCATCAATGCGCGCGACGTGATGCCGAAAGGGGGGAGAATATTCATCTCCAGCATGCTGGAAGGTTTCAATGTGACGATTCGTTTCTCCGACACGGGCAGCGGCATCACGCAGGAAAACATGGACAAGATTTTCCAGCCCTTCTTTACCACAAAGGGCGAGGGGAAAGGGACCGGTCTCGGACTTGCGATATCGCGAAACATCATTTCCCAGCATCAAGGGAGTATCCGGGTCGAGAGCGAATTGAACAAAGGGACAACATTTATTATAACGCTTCCTATTCGAAGGACCCTTCAATGAAGAGTAATGATTCACGGATTGTCACAGCTCTTTTCCTGAGCTTCGCTTTTTGCGCCATGGTGTTTCTTCCGACCGAGGTTGCCGGCGGTGTACCTCAAGCGAATACGAATTCCGCGAAAGTGATCAGCCCGGCGCAAAAGAATGCAGCATCGGTTACCGAGCAGCATGCGCGGCTGTTGCGGGACGGTGGAAGTGCGGCCGTTGCAACGCTTGGCGCTCGAACGGAACTTCGTGCTGATATCTCGAAGGGCCATCCACAGCCCGCGTTACAGGCGAAGCCGATACCAGCACTCGCGCCGCCGTCGTTTAGTGCGTTGCAAAGGGCATCGATTCCGGAATCGCAGAATGCTTCATCGCTGTACCCTGCAGAAATTAATTCCGCCGTCCCTTTTAACGATGAATCGGCGGATAGCTCTTTACGCCAGAGAACTCCGCACAATGGATTTAATAGTGCATCGAACGCTGCAGCCGTTTCCGTTTTAGGTGCCGCCAATGTCGAGCCAGAAAACACGGGGAGCGCGCAAGTGTTTCTTGTCATTGTTGCGTTGTGCGCAGCGCTCGCCGGGACGGCTGTAGTTTTATACGTCATTGCGAAGCGCTCACCTGGGAAGGAAATAGTTACGGAGGCCATTCAAGCGAACATTCAAAAGGCTCGGCCGCAGATGACAGCACCGTTGCGCCCTGAAACGGTTCAATTAGAAAAATCCGATGCCGGCGTTCAGCTCGAAGAGACAACGGAGGAAGAGAATCCCGTGGTCGAATTAGCCCAGCGTTATCAGCGCGGACAAGGAGAAATGCAGCTGTTGTTCAGCATTCAAGCGCATGAAACTGATGAAACCCCGCTCGCGAATTTGCTTCACGCATCACCTTCATCAAAAGTTAGGGGAAAGACCGTAAAGCTCGCGAAGGAAATCGGGCTTGGCAAAAGTGAAGTAGACCTTCTTCTGCGGCTTCAGAAGTGCGGAGCCTCAGCAGATCATTCTGTGAGGATATTATGATCAAAGGCATCTACGCATCCGGATCGGGAATGATGCCCCGGATGCTCAAAATTGAAGTGATCGCGAATAATCTAGCGAACATCAACACAACCGGGTTCAAGAGAGACAATATTTTCGTCCAGATCATGAAGGATACCGGCGTTGCCCAAGCGAAAGGGAGCGGAGATCTTTCCGGGCTGAATGTAAGGGAATACACGGATTTCTCGGAAGGATCATTGAGCCCCACTTCCAACAAACTCGACCTCGCTATTCAAGGGCAGGGTTTCTTCGTGGCCCAATCGCCGAACGGACCGCGCTACACGAGAAACGGCGGCTTCAACCTCTCGACAGACGGAACGCTGGTTACTTCGCAGGGGTATCCGGTAATGGGGGCCGGCGGGCCGATTCAATTGCCCGATATGCAAAAATTATCGCAGGGTGACATCTCCATCAATGAGACCGGAGAAATTTCTGTGGACGGAAAAAAGATCGGGAGGCTGGAGATTGCAAATTTTGATGATACTTCCGTGTTGAAAAAGGACGGCGGATCCGATTTTGTCTCGGACGTTCCGCCTAAAAGCGGCGTCGCCGACGGAAAAAATATTGCCATCCGCCAGGGATATCTTGAGGAATCGAATGTCAACGGCATAGAGGAAATGGTTCAGATGATCGAGTTGAGCAGGAGCTTTGAGTCGGCTCAAAAAACGATGGTTTCGCAGGACGCAACGCTGGACAAGGCGAATGACGTCGGCAAGGTGTAGTAAGAAACAGATGCGTCTGCGGCCGCGAGGCCGGGGACTTGGATCTTCAACGATTTTATTATGAAGGAGTACTTATGAACAGAGCATTGCGAACGGCAGCAACAGGAATGTTCGGACAGCAACTCAACGTCGACATTATCGCGAACAATCTCGCCAACGTCAACACGACCGGTTTCAAGAAAAGTCGTCCTGATTTTCAGGACTTGATGTATCAGACCTTAAAGACGAGTAAGGTATCAGACAATCCCAACATACAGCAGCCCTCGGAGATACAAGTCGGAAACGGAACAGTGCCGGTTGCTACCCCTAAAAGTTTTGCGCAGGGAGACATACAGCCGACGAAGAACCCTCTCGATGTTGCGATTCAGGGAGATGGTTTTTTCCAGATCAGGCAGACGGACGGGACGACGGCGTATTCGCGCGATGGGTCATTCCAGATTTCCGGAGAGGGGATGCTGGTGACGGCGCAGGGATATGTTGTCGAACCGGGGTTATCCATTCCTTCGGATACTACGAGCATTTCCATCGCTTCGGATGGGACCATCAACGCCACGGTTGCGGGGCAGAATTCTCCTTCGAAAGTGGGACAGCTCGAGCTCGCGAAATTCGTGAACCCTGTGGGGCTCAATCCAACAGGCGGGAATTTATATACCGAAACGCCATCCTCCGGCAAAGCGATTCTGGGAGCGGCTGGCAGCGAGGGCTTCGGAACGTTGATGCCGCAATCTTTGGAATCGTCCAACGTCGATGTCGTTGAAGAGATGGTCAGCATGATCGTCGCGCAACGGGCATACGAGATCAATTCGAAGACGATTCAAACGGTCGAGGACATGTTACAAATGGCAAATAACCTCCAACGTTGAAACGAGAGAGAACCGATGAGCGGAATTTTCATGATCATTGCATTCATTCTTCCCGGCCGGGGCGGTATGGTCGAGGTGAGTGAGATCAAGAGCGCCGTGAGTCAATACGTGATTTCGCGCCTGGATTCCACGATGCAAAAAGATGCGATCATAGAATTCCGCGGCGGTCTCGAACGGGTGAGCGTCTCTAGTGATGAACATGCGGTGCGAGTAGGCATGGGTGAAGAACGTATTTTGCGCGGCATTGTCTGCCTTCCGGTCGAAATCACAAGCGGTGGAAAAGTCGAGCGTCAGATGGTTGTGTCGCTCAAAGTAAGGCTCTTCGGCCAGGTATTCGTTGCCGGCCGGCAATTTGAGTGTCATGCAAATATTTCCGATGAAAGTGTCAGCTCCCGGTATGCCGAGTTGACTTCAATGCCGGATGATATTGTGATGCGAAGGGAACAATTGAACGGAAAAAGAACGTCGAGGATCATCGGGGCGGGCTCTCTCCTGCGCGAAAGTTCGTTGGAATTGATCCCGCTTGTGTTGCGCGGCGAACAAGTAACGCTCATCGTACGCGCAGGGCATGTTAGCCTGTCGACGAAAGGGGTGGCAAAAGAGGATGGAGTCTTTGGGAGCACGATCGAAGTTCAGAAATTAGATTCGCACGACAGAATCGAAGCCGTGGTCATTGATGAACATACGGTTCAAGTCACAACGGAGTGAGGATATGAAAAAGAAGTTCGTTCTCGTATTTGTTGTCACGAGCATAGTTGCATGGAACGGTGCCGTCTCTCAGGACATGCGGGAAAATCTATCGCGGTCATTGTTTTCCGATCAGAAAGCGAATCATGTCGGAGACGCGGTGACCATCCTTGTCGTTGAAACGTCGAGCGCATCGAATACCGCACAAACCACGGCGTCGCGGACAAGCGGTCTTTCCCTCACTGCTGCGGGAAATCTCCCATCAAGCACCGCGACTCCCCCCAGCGTGGGTGCAACGGTCGGAACGACGAATTCGTTTTCCGGCCAGGGAGCCACATCGAGCGGGGGGTCGATACAGGCGCAGATCAGTGCGACGGTCGATTCAGTCCTGCCGAACGGAAACCTCTGGGTCGTGGGGAATCGGACGATCGTCATCAACGGCGAAGAACAAATCATAAAAATTTCGGGCGTCATCCGCCCATCCGATATCCAAACAGACAACAGCGTCTATTCGTACAACATCTCGGATGCTACGATAATTTTTAAAGGGAACGGAATCGTCTCCCGTGTGCAAGAACCGGGTTGGCTCACAAAATTCTTCCACTGGATATTCTGAGAGACAGGCATATGAAAAAATTGAGAGTTGCCGGCATCATCCTCCTGACCCTTGTTTTTTCGGTCTCGCTTTATGCCGGATCGAGAATAAAAGATATCGCCTATCTGCAGGGGATACGCAATCAGCAATTGATCGGATATGGGTTGGTGGTCGGGCTCAATGGTACGGGCGACTCGCAGCGCTCCACGTTCACTCTTCAATCAGTTGCCAGCATGTTGAAAAGATTCGGAATTACGGTTCCTCAGAGCGATCTGCGGCTTCGGAATGTCGCCGCCGTTATCGTGACGGCATCGATCCCCGGATTTTCGAAAGAAGGGGGGATCATCGACGTTATCGTCTCCTCGCTCGGGGATGCGACAGGGCTCCAGGGCGGGACATTGTTAATGACGCCTCTCTCCGGGCTCGATGGCGCCGTGTATGCCACGGCTCAGGGTCCGGTTTCGGTTGGAGGGTTCAGCGCGAGCGCCGGCGGGAGCGAAGTTCGGCGCAACCATACGGCTGCTGGGAGAATTCCCGGAGGGGCGACAATTGAAAAAGCGGTGGTCTCGGAATTCAGCAAGGACTGGTCCATGTATGTCGTGTTGATGCAGTCGGATTTCACCACTGCCGAAAGAATTGCGGGAGCGGTGAATGAAAAATTTAAAAAGCAAATTGCAATTCCGAAAGACGGTTCGACGGTTGCGGTGAGCGTTCCGGAGGAATACCGCCAGGATGGAAAACTCGTCGAGTTTGTTTCTCTTGTTGAACTGCTTGAAGTTTCCCCCGACGTTTCTGCAAAGGTGGTGATAAACGAGCGGACGGGTACGATCGTGATCGGCGGAAATGTCTCCATCCTGCCTGTGGCGATCTCTAACGGCGGGCTGAACATTCAAATCCAATCGACCCCCGTTATCTCGCAGCCGGGACCGTTGTCGAACGGAACGACCGTCTCGACCCAGATGACGACCGTGTTGGCAGGCTTGGATTCTTCGGCTGTGTACGCGCTGGAAGGTGTCGCGACTGTTCAGGACGTCGCCAAGGCATTGAATTCAATGAAGGTCGCCCCGCGAGATATCATTGCAATCTTTCAGGCGCTCAAAGAAGCGGGCGCTCTCAAAGCTGAATTGATCATAATCTAGATGGCAGCATCGAACAACATATCGCGCCTTGGCAACACGCCGGCCAACGTTGTCACCGACGATGCCTCCAAAGCAAAGCTCCAGAAAGCGGCGAAAGATTTTGAATCCCTGTTCGTCGGTTACATGCTGAAGGGGATGCGCAGCACGATCCCAAAATCCGGAATGGAGAAGGACGATTACGGCGGCGATATGATGGAAGGAATGTTCGACATGGAATTCGCCAAGTATGTATCGAACGGCAGCAACCTTGGACTTGGAGAGATGTTATACAAAAAATTGACGGGAGAGGAAATGCCAAGGGCTTCCGCCCGCCACTCATACCTTCTGCCGTCAACTCCGGCGCAGTCTTCGAAGACCTCGGGGACTTCTTCGCCGCAGCCTGTCTTGCCGTCCGCGTCGGTGCAAAAGCGGATTGAAAGTTACAGCGATACGATTCAGGCCGCATCTCAAAAATTCGGCGTCAACGCAAATCTCATCAAGGCCGTGATGGCGAGCGAATCGGGGGGCAAGCCCAACGCCCAGTCTTCAAAAGATGCAAAGGGCCTTATGCAACTGATCGATTCGACCGCCTCCGACATGGGAGTCAAAAATGTGTGGAACCCGCAGCAGAACATTTTTGGCGGGGCGAAATACTTGAAACAGATGCTCGACAAATTTCAGGGAGATCTTCCGAGGGCTGTCGCGTCCTACAATGCCGGTCCGGCCGCAGTAGAAAAACATGGCGGAGTTCCGCCTATCAAAGAAACCAAAGAGTACGTGTCGAAAGTACTGAATTATCTTCAACAGTTTGAACAGCAGGAGATGTACAACAATGACGACAATTGACCAATTTGCGGACGTGCTCAAAACCGAATCAGAGGTTGCCGATGCCATTCTCGGGACTCTCTACGAGCAGCAACAGGCGATCATTCATTTTCGGGACGGAGCGATGATGGCGGCAGTGGAACGGGAACGTCAATTGCTGGAGCCGATGGAATCGCTCGAACGCGAGCGAGAAAAGCTGTGCCGGGCATTTGACAGCACAACCCGTCCTGAGATGAGCGGGAAGTTCAGTCTTTCAGGCCTTGCCCGTCAGCTGCCCCGCCACGAAGCGGCGAAAATTCTGGGTGCCGGAAAAATTCTGAAGGGAAAAGTGGAACAGATCATGACCGTGAACAATCAGAACAAAATGCTGTTGGAGCATTCACTCAAATTTGTCCGGCAAAGTCTGCAAATTATGACGAGCAACTATACAAAGAAGTTGATCGACACGACAATGTAGCGAGGAAACAATGGCAGGACTGAACGACATATTGAATTCCGCCCGCAGTTCACTCATTGCTCAGCAGGTCGCAATGGAGGTGACGTCGAACAACGTTGCGAATGCGAACACGGCGGGCTATTCGCGTGAGCGGGTAGATTTTGAAGAGAGTCCCGCGGCTCCGGTGAACAACGGCCTCTTGGGAACCGGCGTCTCGGCAAGTCATATCGGGAGGGCACGGGACCGTATGATCGACCAGCAGTTGTGGGGCGCAAGCGATTCAAACGGCAAAGCAACGACCGACCAAGCGATTCTTTCTCAAATAGAATCAGCGGTGAATGAACCATCCGACAGCGGCCTGAGTGAGACGATGAACAGTTTTTTCAGCGCATTTCAGAGTCTTTCGGCCCAGCCCGAGGAGAGCGCAGCGCGAAATAACGTTGTGCAGCAAGGCCAGCTTCTTGCGCAGTCGTTCCACAACATTCAATCGAGCATCGCTCAAACGCAAAGCAACATCGTAAGCGATGTTCAGACTCAGCTTCAGAACATCAACCAACTGACAAGCGATATCAGCGATCTTAATGTTAAGATCGCGAATGCGACAACACAGGGGGTGGAAGCAAGCAGTTTGGAAGACCAAAGGGATCTCAAAATCGATACGCTATCAGGTCTTGTCAAAGTAAACGTTGCAGACGCCGCAGACGGCTCCGTGCTGGTCTCAGTCGGCGGTACTGTCGTCGCATCAAAGGCAGGGGCGGTAGCTCTTACCTCTACGATCAAAGGAAATCAAATTCAAATTTTTGCAGGAGCTTCGACACAGCCGACTCAGATAACCTCGGGACAATTGGGTGGAGACCTGGAAAGCTACAATACTGCCATTCCAGGCTACATGTCCAAGCTCGACGCTGCGGCGAATGCGCTGATCACGCAAATAAATACGCTCCATGCCGCGGGTTTCGGGATCGATAAACCCCCGTCTACGGGAGTCAATTTTTTCACGGGCACATCGGCTTCGGATATCAATGTCAATGCGGCAGTCGTCAACGACCCGAACATGGTTGCCGCATCTTCAGACGGGTCGACGGGAAATAATCAGACAGCGCTTGCGATGGCAAACCTCCAGAATCAATCCGTCATGAACGGCGGAACCGCAACCATCCCCCAATTCTATAATTCATTTGTCAGCAGCATAGGATCAGCGGTCGATGCGGCACAAAATACTTCGGACAATCAGCAATTGGTTATCAATCAACTCCAAAGCCAGCGTTCTTCCTTTTCGGGCGTGTCGATCGATGAGGAGATGACGAACCTTACGCAATATCAACAGGCATACCAGGCGTCGTCGGAAGTGGTTACCATGGTCAATGAAATGATGCAGTCACTTATCACAATGGTGCAATAATGAGAGTAACGGAGAGCAGCATCGCAACGAATTTTCTTTTCAATATCGGCGAAACGAATCAACGGATCACCCAGGAACAGACAGAGCTGGCGACCGGCAAGAGAGTGAACACTGTTTCGGATAATCCGGAAGCAGCAAATACGATATTGCGGTTGAAGGCGCTCATCAGCAACAATACCCAGTATCAGCAAAACAATACTGCAGCTCAATCGCGGGCTCAAGCGACGGAATCGGCGATGGAGAGTTTCACCAATGTCATGATCAACCTGAAAGGGATACTGGCGCAAGCGACGAATGGATCGCTGAGCGGCGCAGATCAGCAAACCTATGCCGACCAGGTAGACCAGCTTCTCGGACAAGCAGTCGACATTGCCAATACGCAGTCGAACGGAGTATATATCTTCGGCGGCACGAATACATTACAGCAGCCCTTCACGCTTGCAGCGGATGGATCGTCCGTTACCGCAAACCCGAACGGTATCACCGGTTCGATCCAGGTTCCTGTCAACGAAGGCATCAATCAGACCGTGAATCTCGACGGCCAGCAGGCATTTCAGGGGACAGCGATCTTCAACCTTATGATACAAGTTCGCGATGCGCTCCAATCCGGACAAAGTCCGACGACAGCACAGGCGGGGTCAGTCGACACGTATATTGACAATGTTGCGAATGCAACCGGGAAGGCGGGCGCCATCATGCAGAACCTCACCGCCAACGATACGATGCTGTCCAACCAACAAACGCAGCTACAGAAATTGCTTTCTGCCCAGCAAGACTCGGATATTGCGGCAGTAACACTCAAAATGAATCAGGACCAGCTGGACCTTCAGGCAGCGCTCAGTTCCGGTGCGAGCGTTTTGCCGGATACGCTTTTGAATTTTTTGAAATGACATGAAGAAGAAAATCGATATAGGAACCGCAGGGGGGCTCGCACTTGGAGTCGTGTCGATCTTCGGATCGTTCGTTCTCGAAGGGGGTTCTGTCGCAGCACTGATGCTGGTTCCAGCCATGGTCATCGTGTTCGGCGGTACGTTCGGAGCGACAATGATCGGCACGTCCATGAAAAGCTTTATGGGAATTGGAAAACTCATCAAGATGGCTCTGTTCCCTCCGCAGTTCGAAGTGAAACAAGCCATCGAGAGGATCGTGAAGTTCTCGACAATCGCACGCAAAGACGGACTCCTCGCGCTTGAGAAGGAACTCGATAAAGTAGAGAATGCGTTCATGAAGAAGATCCTCCGCTTCGCGATCGACGGAACGGACCCGGAAGTGCTTCGGTCGCTAGCAGAGACGGAAGTGGTCAACGCAGCTCAGCGGCACGCGAAGAGCAGTTCGATCTTTCAAAAAATGGGGGGATATTCCCCGACGATGGGCATCATCGGAACGGTGATGGGGCTGATCGCGACGCTCGCTGCCGCCGGCGAGGACCCGAATTTGCTTATCCATCACATCGCGAGCGCATTCATCGCCACGCTGTGGGGCGTCTTCATGGCGAATGTCGTCTGGCTGCCGATTGCGGATAAACTAAAGCACGTTCAGGGGGAAGAGAATCTCTTTATGGAAATTATTGTCGAAGGCATTTTGTCCATTCAGGTAGGCGAAATTCCATCGGTCATCAAAGCGAAACTCAACAGCATGCTCCCAGCGAGTCAACAGGAGGGAACATAAGGTGAAGAAAAAGGAAAAACACGAAGAGCATGAAAGCGAAGAACGCTGGCTCCTGACGTATTCCGACCTTATCACGTTGTTGTTAGGATTGTTTGTTATCCTCTACGCGATGTCAAAGATCGATGCAGGGAAATACGCAGAGCTTGTCTCAGCGATGGGGGGCGTTTTCGGGAAGGAAAAATCGGGCGTTCTCCAGGGCCAGCCGGGGATGATGCAATCGCCGATGCCCCAGATTCAAAATGAGCGGCAAGCGGTTGAGAAAGAAATCCGGAATGCTCTCGGGGCCGGGCTGAAAAAAGACCTCGTTACCGTTTCGCAGAACGAAAGAGGGATAACGATCCACATCATGGAAGAATTGCTGTTCAATTCGGGGAGCGCAGAGTTCAAGGCGTCGTCGCTGGTCGTGCTTGATTCTCTTGCCAGCGTTTTAAAGAAACTCCCTAACGATATTCGCATCGAAGGACACACTGACAACGTTCCGATCAGTACGCCGCAATTTCCTTCGAACTGGCATTTATCGGTTGCACGTGCCGTGAATGCCGGATATTACCTTATTCAAAAACATGGGCTCGATCCGGAAAAAGTCTCGGTCGTCGGCTACGCGGAATATCGTCCGCTCGTCCCCAATACATCCGATGACAACAGGTCACGAAATCGCCGCGTCGACATCGTGATCCTTACCAATGTTCCTCACGAACCCGTCAACATCAACGATGATCATACGTCGAACAACAACCAAAAGAGGCAGCCACAATGAAATGGAAAAATCGCCAATTCGGCGAGCTTGAGTTTGATGACGAACATGTCCTTACGTTTCCCGACGGCATGATCGGGTTCGAAGACTGTCGGCGCTTTGTTCTTATTAACGACGAGGATTCTCAGCCATTTCGCTGGCTCGTCTCCATCGAGGACGAAGAGATCTCGTTCCCTTTGCTCAATCCGAATATCTACATCCCCGGATATAATGCCGGCAATCGGCAGAAGGATGATGCGACGATTCTTGTCGTAGCGTCGTTGAGCAGGGAGATCGAAAAGTCCACAGTGAATTTGCGAAGCCCGGTCATCATCATGAACAAAAGCAAAACGGGGAAACAAGTCATTCTCGAGGAAGAGGCCTACGCGCTGAAGCACCCGCTTTTTCTCGCTCCTCAACATCCCGTGAAAGGATAGGCCTATGCTCGTTCTCAGCAGAAAATTTGACGAGAGCATCATGATCGGCGACTCCGTGGTCATCAAGGTGCTTGCAATCCAGGATGGCCAGGTCAAGATCGGTATTGAGGCTCCAAAAGATGTGAGGATTCTGAGAAGAGAGATTTACGAAGAGATACACCGGTCCAACGCCCAGGCTGCGAAGGCCTCCAAGGGCGCCGCAATGAAAGCGGCAAAAATGCTGCAAACAAAAATCCCTCCCGGTGATTCCGGCAGGTGAAACTATAAATCGCCGGCCTCTCACTAAGTGTTCAAGCCGGCACCAACACTTATTCAGCAAAGAAAGCCATGTTCATCTTTATTGGAATAGCCGTTGTCATTGCAGGAGTAATGGGAGGGTTCATGCTGCACGGCGGCCCCCCCGCTGTCCTTCTGCAGTGGAGTGAGTTCTTGATAATCGGCGGCGCTTCGGTAGGCTCGCTTCTCGTTGGGACGCCGCTCCCGATCCTCATCCGTGCCGTGGGAAGCCTTGCAACTCTTTTTAAAGGAGACCCATACACCAAAGCCGAATACCTGAACCTGCTTAAATCGCAGTTCGAGCTTTTCAGCATCGCGCAGCGGGATGGTTTGATCAATATTGAGTCTCATATTGAGAAACCTGAAGAAAGCGCAATCTTTACGAAAAATACTTTCTTTCTCCACAATCATCATGCGCTCTCATTCCTCTGCGATTCTATGAAGCTGATGCTGGGAGGCGGCATCGCACCCCACGACCTCGAATCCCTGCTGGACGCGGACCTCGAAACCCACCACGAAGAATTAGCCTCGGGGCCGAACCTGATGTCGAAACTCGGCGATGCGCTCCCGGGTCTCGGTATTGTCGCTGCGGTTCTCGGCATCGTCATCACAATGCAGGCGATCGACGGTCCTCCTGCGGAGATCGGGGAGAAAGTTGCCGCGGCGCTGGTCGGGACATTCCTCGGCATTTTGATGTCGTACGGATTTGTCCAGCCGCTCGCGAACCACATGGAGATCCTCAACCAGTCCGAGGCGCGGTATTTTGAGTGCATCAAGACCGGCGTCGTTGCTTTTGCGAAAGGGAATGCGCCGACGGTCGTGGTTGAGTTTTCGCGGCGCGTTATTTTCAACGAGGTGCGTCCGTCGTTCACCGAGCTTGAGACCGCGATCAAAGAACTCCGCTCGTCGGCATCACAGTCAACACAGCAGGCGGCGGCATGAACCATCCCGGCAGCGATGTTCCTATCCGGATCGTAAAAAAGAAATCGGGCCACGGCGGCCACCATGGCGGGGCCTGGAAAGTTGCCTACGCCGATTTCGTGACCGCGATGATGGCATTGTTCATCGTACTATGGATCGTGGGGCAGAGCAAACAAGTGAAACAGTACGTCGCAAATTATTTTAAAGACCCCGGCGCTTTTTTTGAAAGCACAAAAGGGGGAGGAATGTTCCAAGGGTCCAACCTTGTCGGCAAAGAGCAGATCGTTGATGAGTATCTCAAAAGAGATCAGGAAAAACTGAAAGAAATGACCGAAAGCATCCTCAAGAACTTAGGGAAGGATGCTTCACTGTCAAAGTTGATCGATCAGATCAAGATCGACACGGTGGAAGAAGGAATGCGTATCGAATTGCTGGAAGCGTCGAAAGGCTATTTTTTCGACGTGGGCACCGCAACGCTCAAACCCGAAGCAGAACGCGTCCTTACTATTATCGCGAAAGAAGTTGGGAAACTCCCGAACAAGGTTATTGTTGAGGGCCACACCGACAGCCGTCCGTACTCCCGTGCAGACGGATATACAAATTTTGAACTGAGCGCCGAACGCGCCAATAGCGCGCGGAGAGTTCTTGCGGTGAGCGGCGTGAAGGATCATCAGATCGATGAAGTACGGGGATGGGCCGATTCACGGTTGAGAAATGCCAAAGACCCGTACGACGTTACCAACCGGAGGATCAGCATTATCATAGAATGGCAGGATGGGAAGCCGCATGGGAAAAAGTGAAAGAGTGAAGATCCTGCTCGTCGATGACGACCAGGCTCAGATCAAAATCGCCTCGTGCATACTGCGGAAGAAGGATGCGTATGAAGTGATCTCTGCCGAGGATGTGCCGTCGGCATTTGCCGCGGCCGAAGACAATCTTCCCGCTTTGGTGATCAGCGACTATCACCTTGTCGGAGACGACGGTCTTATCCTGTGTCAAAGGATAAAGAGTGATCCGAAATTGCGGAATACCATGTTCATGCTTCTCACCGCAGAATCGGATCTCGGCCGGAAGATCAAGGCGCTTGACCTCGGTGCTGACGATTTTATCTCCAAACCGTACAACGAAAGCGAATTTCTCTCCAGGGTTCAGGTCCTGTTAAGGATCAAACGTTTGCAGGATGAGTTGCAGAGCGAAGGGGATGAGCTGCGTGAGGCGAACAGAACACTGCAGCATCATTTCACGGGGATTGTCGGTCTTCTTACAAAATTCATCACCCTTCGCGTTCCAAACGCATCTTTGAATGCGGAAAAGGCCGCGCGTATGAGCAGATGGATGGGGGAACGATTGAATCTCGAAGAACACGAGCTGCATATTCTGGACCTTGCCGCACGAGTTCATGAGATCGGAAAGATCACGTTTCCGGACAGCCTGTTCAAACGCCATCCTCTCCAATTGACGGAGGACGAATGGAACAGATATCTTGAGTTCCCGGTCCTCGGAGAAACCCTCCTTCATGAGATTCCAGAATTGCAAGAAATTGCCAAACTGCTCCGTCATCAGCTTGAAAATTATGACGGCTCGGGTTTCCCAGACAAACTGATGGGGGAAGAAATCCACTTATGCTGCAGGATCATGCGGGGAGTGAATTACCTGGAGCAGGCGACGCGAGCCGATGTGGTCAGCCCGGAAGGATTATTCGACAGTCTATCCAAAGCACGGGGGACGTCGTTGGATCCTCACGTAGCTCAGCTTCTCCGTGAATATTTGCAAATTACGCGAGAACCGTCATGGTTGGAGGGAAAAGAGGAAATATCCATCCTTGACCTGCGTGAAGGAATGGTCATTGCCTCGGACATCTGTACAGGAAACGGAACAAAATTGCTTCCGAAAGAAACAAAGATCACGCAGGCTTTCATCGCGCGCATCCTTGCACAACATCATTTTGATCCGATCATTAACAGCATTTATATCTACAAGACGAAGTAGACTCTTTTTTACCGCGGAGCGGTCATCCTTTTCAAGCCATGGAGAAAATCGTTCAGCAATAACTTTCTAGTTCCCTCGGTGGAATCGACTTTCCGCATTACCATATCATAGGGCGTGCGGCTGCACGTCGGTTCAAACTTTTACAATTCGGGCTCAGACTGCTCCTGCGAATTTACAGTAATGATTCTTGTACTTCTCCGCGATCTTCTCCGTTTCTAGCAACGTAAAAAAATCTGTCGTTCCAAATTGCAAGTCGAATGCCGGTTCTCCGCAGATCATCCCGCCTAAGCGCAAATAACCCTTAAGAAGCGGTGAAAATTTCTGAGAGATTGATTTTTTGCCGCCATCCTCATCCGGCGGGCGAACCAAGCTCATCGCACTTCGCCGAGAAGGGAAAACTCGATATTTTTCCGGCGCATAATGATTTTTATGCAGAAACGCGAACGCCTGAGAAATTTCTTCCGACTCGCTGCTGTGAAAACTCGTGCATCCAAACAATGTGCTGATGTCGTGAATTTCGATATACCGAGCGATGCCGACCCACAACAAATTCGCAACGGCCAGCGATCGGTATTCCTTAGCAACGCATGAGCGTCCGAGTTCCAGGGACCGACCGCGGAGTTTCTTTATCCGAGTGAGGTCAAACTCATTCTCTGAACAATAGCCGAAGCTTCGCTCCGCTTTTTCCTGCCGCAATAATCGGTACGTCCCTACCACTTTGTCCAATTGCCGGTCTTTCACAATCAGGTGGTCGCAAAAAGTGTCGAACACGTCCGAGTCGAAACCAGTTTCGTAGGAAGATTCGAGCCCTTTGTTCATCTCTTGATTGAACACTTTGAAACGGAGTTTGAGGGCCGATTCGACCTCGTACAGGTATTCTGCAATTTTCACTTCAAAAAAAGGTGTTGATGCGAAGAGATTTTGATACATGCTGTTTTCTCCGGGATTTCTATTTTTCCTCAAGATACGGTCGTTGTGTTTTATTATTATTACCCTCCTTTAATCAGCTTGTTATCAATCGCCGCAATCTGCAAGATCTTTTGAAAAAAGTGTTTCTCGCGCCTTGACAAATTGTTGCCGTAATCACTCAGTAAAGATTTGTTAACTCTTCCGTTATCCTGCCGTAAAGGACATACCCTAAATTTGCATCGTGAAAAAGATTACAAATCGAACGCAATTATTGTTCCGCGCTGCATCCGTTGCAGCAGGTATGGCGCTTCTGATCCTTGTTTTTCGACATGTAGACTTTCCAGAGATGTACCTGAGACTTGGTGACGTAGGATTCTACTTCATTCCCATCTTTGCCGTTTACGGCATCGGATGTCTTTTCGATACCGCTGCCTGGAGACTCATCCTTACCGAACCGGGCAAGACAATTTCCTTCTTCAAACTCTATCAAATCCACCTCGCCGGCGAATCGATGTATCGCTTTATTCCCGCGGGAGTGGTTGTTGGCGAAGCCTCCAAAGTGTATTTACTCACTAAGCAAAGCCCGTATAACGGTTCGGAAGTCGTTTCAAGCCTTGTCATTAGGAAATTGCTGATGGGATTAAGTCAGGGATTGTACATCGGGGTGGGCGTGCTCGCAGGAGTGTTGCTTGCGCAGAAGTTCGGACAACTTGAACTGCTATTGTCCGCCGTTTCGCTGGGTGTTATCGTCGTCTTCGTATCATTGTGGATTAAGCTCTCGCGCGGGGAATTGTTCGGCTGGCTGTTCCGCCTGCTACTGCGAATGCCCGTTCTCGGCGCCAGGGTTGTGAACAATAGACTGTTTTTTGAACGGACCGATAGTGAACTGAAAAAATTTCTAGCGCAAAAGAAACGTCAAAGCGCCCTCGCCTTTGCACTCTTCTTCTGCGGATGGATGATGGAAGCCGTTGAAACATATCTTATCATTATAGTTTTAGGGATGAAAATATTGCCATATCAAATCATGATTTTTGAGCCCGTTGTCTCGTTAGTCCGTTCGCTTGCATTTTTTGTCCCTGCGGGACTTGGTGTAATGGATTCCGGTTATGCCTCTGCGTTCGGATCGGCCGGAATTGTGAATGTCGCGACGGCCAGTGCGGCGTTTATCATTATCAAGCGGAGCAAAGAACTCCTCTGGATCCTCATCGGACTTTTCTTGTTATGGTTCCAGGGAGGCGGCATTGCGGAACGATTGCTTGTACAGTCAGTACAGCCAGAAATTGCAGCTGAAATAGTATGAAACAGAAAATCCTCTTTATCTGCGGGTCGCGCAATCAAACGACGCAAATGCACAAAATCTCAAAGGAACTCGATTCGGATTTTGATTGCTGGTTTTCGCCATACTATGCCACCGGTCTGGAAGAAGTACTTCGGGGGATGAATCTTACTGAAATGTCTATTATGGGGAGCAAAATGGTCGGCCGATGCCTGCAGTACCTTAAGGCATGTCACCTGCAGGTAGATTATCGCGGGGAGCGGAATATCTATGACCTGGTTTTCACGTGTGCGGATTTGATCATCCAAAAAAATATTGTCGGGAAAAAATTAATCCTGGTCCAGGAAGGGATGACAGACCCTGAGAACCTTGGATACTACCTCGTGAAGATGCTTCCGTTTCTTCCCCGCTGGGTCGGAAGCACGTCGACCTTCAGCCTTAGCAATGCGTATGAAAAACTGTGCGTGGCAAGCGAAGGGTACCGCAACCTGTTCATCAAAAAAGGGATACCTCCCGGGAAGATCGTTGTTACCGGCATTCCGAACTTTGACGACTGCAAAAAGTTTCTTGAGAATCGATTTCCCTACAAGAATTATGTCCTTGTCTGCACCTCCGACTCGCGAGAGACCTTCAAATTTGAAAACCGGAAGAAAGTTATTCGGGATGCGGTGAAGCTGGCCAGCGGACGCAAACTCATTTTCAAGTTGCATCCGAACGAAAACATCGAGCGGGCAACGCTGGAAATTGCCGCATGGGCTCCCGGGGCATTGGTCTTTTCCGCGGGAAGTGCGGAAGAAATGGTCGCCAACTGCGACGTTCTCGTCACGCAATTTTCATCCACGGTGTACGTCGGCCTGGCGCTCGGAAAGGAAGTCTATTCGAATTTTCCTATCGAAGAATTGCGGAGGCTCGCGCCTCTCCAGCATGGGATTGCCGCGTTTAACATCGCCCAGGTAGCGCGTGAATTACTATCAGCGGCATCACAGCCCGTCGATCAGGTGGAACGTCCGGTCGCTAAAATGAGGCAGTTCGGTTACCTGCAGAAACTTGCGTGGCTATTCTCAAAGGCGGCATGAAAACACTCATCATTATACAAGCGCGCACAGGATCCTCACGGCTTCCCAACAAAGTCCTCTTACCGCTAGCCGGGGCTCCGCTTTTGCAGCGGATGGTCGAACGTGTGCAAGCCTCGGCAGGGGATTACGAAACTGTTGTCGCAACGACAACTGACGGGCAGGATGACCCGATTCGTTCGCTCTGCAGGAAAATCGGAGTTCGCTGTTTCAGCGGACATTCAACCGATCTTCTGGACCGACATCGTGAGGCTGCTCTGCGGGAAAAGGCCGACGTCATCGTAAAAATTCCTTCCGATTGCCCGCTTATCGATCCCATTGTTATCGACACGGTGATTAAGTTCTTTCTCGCACGGACAAAGCAGTTTGACTATGTAAGCAATCTGCATCCGGCAACATTTCCTGATGGCAACGATGTTGAAGTCATGACCGTTAGTGCGTTGGAAACCGCATGGCGCGAAGCCACGAAGGACTATGAGCGGGAGCACACTACTCCGTTCCTCTGGGAACAACCCGACCGGTTTATTCTGGGGAGCGTGTTGTGCGAATCCGGCATCGATTATTCGATGAAACACCGGTGGACCATCGATTATCCCGAAGACTACGCACTGATCAATCGAATCTACGATGAACTCTGGAGTGTTGAACACCCGATCTTTACCATGTACGACATCCTGCAGTTAGTAGCGAACAAACCGGATATCCGTGCGATCAATGCCCGCTATAACGGTGTGAATTGGTATCGACATTATGTGGGGCAGCTGAAAACTGTTTTGTCGGGGGAAACGCGCCAGGCGGTCCATTCATGACCGAACAGGAAAAAATAGAACTCGAGCTGCTCGCTCTCCGCGTACGGGAACATGTCATTTCGATGTCGACGGACGGAGGCTGCTTTATCGGCGCGTCGCTTTCGTGTACTGACCTGATTGTCTACCTCTATTCTAAGGTTCTCAAGATTTCCCCGAGGACACTCAAGGATGAGAACCGGGATTACTTTTTCCTTTCTAAAGGGCATGATGTACCGGCCCTTTACGGAACGCTTGCTGAACTTGGATTTTTCGAAATAAGGCGCCTTCAAAATCATCTTACCTTGAACGATTCAATGTATTGGCATCCCAACAGGTCGATCCCAGGTATTGAATTTCATTCCGGCTCGCTCGGCCATCTTCTTTCGGTTGCGATCGGCGTGGCGCTCGACATCAAAATGCGGAAAGCCAGCAACCGCGTTTTCGTTATTCTCGGCGACGGTGAACTCAATGAAGGGTCAATCTGGGAAGGATGCCTTGTAGCGGCTGCCTATAGACTCGACAACCTCGTTGCGATCGTGGACAGGAATGAATTCCAGGCGAACGTCCGCACTGAAGAGTTGATCCCGCTTGAATCGGTGGATAAGAAATTTGCGGCGTTCGGATGGTCTGTCAACCGGATCAACGGACACAACTTTGACAAGATGGAAGCCGCATTCTCGCGCATTCCGGTGAGTTTAGACCGACCGACTGCGATCATCGCCGATACCATCCGGGGAAAAGGTTTGCCGAGTATCGAACGCCGCGCGGATCGCTGGTTCGCAAATTTCACTCACGAAGAAGTCGAGATGTTGATTGATGAATTATACAGCGGCCGGGAGAGTGAGCTAACTTCCGAGACGCTCATGGTTCGATAGGAATAGGATCGCTGTGAAGAAGACATACGAAGAAAAATTAAAAGAATTGTCCGAGCTCGATCAGAGGATTGTCGTTATGACGTCCGAAAACAGGGCGGCGATTCGAAGCCTGCCCGGAGTTTTGGGAAATCGTTTTATCGACGTCGGCATCGCGGAACAGACAATGATTGGCGCGGCTGCCGGCCTCGCGCTCCGCGGCAAAACGCCCGTCGTGCATTCGCTCGCTACTTTCCTGACGCTGCGCGCATTCGAATTCATACGCACGGATATCGGCATTGCGAATCTTCCGGTAAAGCTTGTTGGAGGGGTGCCTGGGTTTCTTTCCGAAGCGAACGGCCCCACACACCAGGCGCTCGAAGACGTATCGCTCATGCGCGGGATCCCGAATATGAATGTTTTTTGTCCGGCAGACCAGGACGAACTTGTCGCCGGACTTCCGCATATCATCCGCGACAGATCGCCATGGTACATTCGTTTTACTGCAATGGAACCTGTGGTGAACCATTTCGACCAGTTCACGATCGGAAAAGCGGAGATGCTTGTCGAAGGAATGGACGTCGCGCTGCTGACATACGGATTCATGAATAGAGAATCGTGGTACGCCAAAGAAATTCTCGAATCGAGAGGATTCTCGGTGCGCTTCGTAAACTTCCGGACTCTGAAGCCGATCGATGAAATGGCAATTCTCTCCGCGGCAAAAGAATGCTCGCTGGTCGTTACGATAGAAGATCATTTCCTGACCGGCGGACTCTATTCGATCATAAGTGAAGTTCTCCTGAAACACGAACGGACAGCAAAAGTTATTCCTCTTGCGCTCGACGGCCGCTGGTTCAAACCGGCATTACTGAACGACGTACTTTCATACGAGGGATTTACCGGGGGACAAATTGCTTCGCGCGTCATAAGTGCTTTCGAGGAGAGGAAGGATTCGAATTCCCCCGAAGAATTGGAAGTTCTAGTTGAAGGTCATGGCTAACAACAAAGGCGAAAAATGAACGTAATCGGCAATAACGAACATTATCCGACCATTACCGCATCAGACGAACTGTATGCCCGTGCGCTCGGCTTGATCCCAGCGGTAACGCAGACGCTTGCAAAAGGCCCAGGGCAATATGTCAACGGAATTGCTCCAAAATATCTTAAGCGCGGCAAAGGCGCGTACGTGTGGGATGTGGATGGGAATCAATTTCTCGATTACACCATGGGTGTGGGCCCGCTTTCCCTTGGGTACTGTTACGAGGCCGTCGACACCGCAATCGGTAAACAATTAGCCGATGGGATCACGTTTTCGATGATGCACCCGCTGGAAGTCGAAGTTGCGGAGCTGATTCGCGAAGTGATTCCGAACGCGGAATCGGTTCGCTTTAGTAAAACCGGGTGCGATGTGACCACCGCAGCCGTTCGTCTCGCCCGTGCATACACCGGGCGAGAAAAAGTTCTTTGCTGCGGTTATCATGGCTGGCACGATTGGTACATCGCCGTTACCGACCGCAACAAGGGGATCCCTGAAGCGTCACGCGATCTTACCTATACGTTCAACTATAACGACATCCAGTCGGTTATAGATTCGATAGATACCGATACGGCGTGTATTATTCTTGAGCCGGTCGTCTTTGAGGCGCCAAGGGAAAACTTTCTCCACGCACTGAAAGAAGTGTGCCACCGGAACGGAACACTCCTCATCTTCGACGAGATGTGGAGCGGGTTTCGTCTCGCACTCGGCGGCGCACAGGAATACTTTGGCGTAAAAGCAGACCTTGCATGCTTCTCGAAAGCGGTCGCGAACGGCATGCCGATTTCGATCCTCGCGGGGCGGCAAGATATTATGCAGTTGCTCGAGAAAGAAGTTTTCTTCTTTACCACGTTCGGTGGAGAAGCGCTTTCACTTGCCGCCGCAAAAGCTACCATCGAAGAATTGCGTGATAAGAAAGTCCCGGAGCACCTCGACCGGATCGGGAACATGCTCAAGGAAGGCTATAACAATACCGCCGTGCGGCTCGGAATGAACTATACAAAGTGTTCGGGCTTCGGCTGCCGCACCATTGTCACGTTCGATGCCAGTGCCGGGAATCCTCTTGAAATAAAATCTCTTGTGCAGCAAGAACTGATGAAACGCGGAATTCTGTGGAGCGGATTTCACACGATAAGCTATTCGCATTCGGAGGCAGATATTAAGTATACGCTATCCGCGTACGGCGAAATCCTCCCTGTGGTAAAAAAAGCGGTGACTGAGAAAACGGTCCGTGAGCAATTGGATGGTGAACCGGTAGAACCGGTATTTCGGAAAACGAGCAACTTCAACATGAAACCAAAAAAAGATCTTACATGAGCGGCCTTTTCTCACTCAAGAACAAGGTCGCTATCGTCACGGGCGCTCTCGGGCTGCTCGGGAAACAACACTGTTTTGCGTTGGCTGAAGCTGGAGCCAGTGTCGTAGTCACAGATTTGAATGGAAAAGCGTGCGAAGGTTTTGCCCGCGAACTCAAAGATGCAACGTTAACAGAGCCAATTGGAATTGGCGGCGATATCACCCAGCGGGCATCGGTTGAAGCGTTGAGGGACCTCGTGTACGAACGCTATCGAGCGATTGACATTCTTGTCAATAACGCGGCGATCAACGATGCGTTTGAGAATCCCGCGGCTGCTGCTGAACAGTCGAAGTTTGAAAACTTCCCTATCGAACTCTGGCAAAAATCTCTCGACGTTAATATCACGGGAACATTCTTTTGTTCGCAGGTGATCGGCAGAGTCATGGCAATCCAGGGGCATGGGAGCATCGTCAACATCGCATCGACGTACGGGCTTGTAGGGCCAGATCAATCACTCTATTCCAAACCGGATGGAACTCAATCGTTCTATAAGTCGCCTGCGTACCCGACGACCAAGGGAGCTGTCATTGCTTTCACGCGGTATCTCGCGACGTATTGGGCTAAAAGAGGCGTACGCGTCAATGCATTGTGTCCCGGCGGAGTTGAGAATGGGCAGGATGAAAATTTTATTCAAAACTATTCGGCGCGGACCCCCCTTGGTCGAATGGCACAGCCGACAGATTATAAAGGCGCATTGGTCTTCTTGGCGAGCGACGCTTCCGCGTATATGACCGGGGCAAATCTCGTCGTCGACGGCGGGTGGACAGCGTGGTAGTAGCGTATGATTAAGGCTCATGCAGAATTTTTTCTCACCAAGCCGCAATGTCGCAAAGGATTCTGTTTTGGAATTGATTTGCGCCTTGGCGTCTTTGCGTGAGGTTCACCCGTGGAATATTCAGAGGTCTAAATTTCTTTTTTCATCATGATTGTGAAGGGAGCTGCGATGAACAGACCAATAGTTCAAATAGGGAAGAGGCAGGTCGGTGAAGGCGAAGCGATCTTTGTGATCGCCGAGATTGGCATCAATCATAACGGTTCGATGGAAACTGCAAAGAAATTGATAGATGGCGCCGTGCTGGCGGGTTGTGATGCTGTAAAATTTCAAAAAAGAACGCCGGAAATATGCGTCCCAAAGGAACAGCAAGATGTAATGCGGGACACCCCCTGGGGAAGAATGACCTATCTCGAATATCGATACATGGTTGAATTCGGCGAAAAGGAATACGTTGAAATCGACCGTCATTGCAGAGAGAGGGGAATTATATGGTTCGCATCGTGCTGGGATGAAGAATCCGTGGACTTTATGGAGAACTTTAACCCGCTCTGTTACAAAATTTCGTCCGCCTCATTGACCAATAGCGAACTGCTTCGCAAGAAGCGGTCGACAGGCAGGCCTCTTATCGTTTCAACCGGGATGTCGACGGAAAACGAGATCGACACGGCGATCGGTTTTCTTGGGCGCGACAATGTCCTCATCGCACATTCGACGTCGACATATCCTTGCCCGGCAGAAGAGTTGAATTTACGGATGATCAAGACGCTGAAGGAGAAATTTCCCGAGTGTCCTATCGGTTATTCCGGTCACGAAACGGGCCTTGCTCCTACGTGGGCTGCTGTTGCAATGGGTGCGACATTCGTGGAACGTCACATCACGTTGGACAGAGCCATGTGGGGGAGCGATCAGGCAGCATCAGTCGAAATCGGCGGCTTGATACGCCTCGTTCAGAACATCCGTGATATCGAGAGGGCGGTCGGAGACGGCATAAAGAAAGTTTACGAGAGTGAACTTGGTCCGCGCAAGCGGCTTCGCCAGGTACGTGAAAAGTTGACGGTCTAAACAAAAGCGCTTCTGTGACTAAATTACTCCGCCCTTTATCCCTCCCGCGCCCCGCAGAGAACGCGGGGCGCAAAAAGCGCGGGGGGAAGGAAATACAATCCAGAGGAGCACGGGGAAAAGAAAGGCCAACATTGGTGATAGGATCTAATTAGTATGCGGCTGGAAATTTTATCACCGGTGATCGTTTCGCTGTCGGCGTTAATGCTTATTGTCCTTGAACGGAGATTTCCATATACGGAAGGGCAGCCGTTGTTCCGCGAAGGTTTATGGACCGATCTCGCTATGTACACGATCTTCCAAAGCTACCTGTTAAGCTGGATTATTTTTGGGTTCATTTATTGGCTTGATCGTGAGACCTCTGCTTCGCGGTGGCATCTTATTTCCGGCTGGTCTCTATGGTCACAGTTCCTGTTGTTTTTCATTACACACGATTTATATATCTACTTGTTTCATCGATGGCAGCATCACAATAGACTCTTATACAGAATCCATGAAGCGCACCATTCGGTCCGCGATGTCGACTGGCTGGCAGGCGCCCGATCGCACTCGCTTGAAATCCTTGTCAACCAGACCATCGAATTCACACCGATCATCCTTCTCGGTGCAGCCCCCGAGATCGTTTTGCTAAAAGGAATTGTCGACGCCGTGTGGGGGATGTACATCCATTCCAACATCGATGTCCGGTCGGGAGGCCTGCAATATATTGTCAACGGTCCAGAAATGCATCGCTGGCACCACGCGAAGGGAAAAGGGAACTCCGTCAACTATTCGACAAAACTTGCACTCTGGGATTGGATTTTCGGAACCGCGTACCTTCCCTCCGATAAAAAACCATCTTCCTTCGGGCTCGCCCATTTGAATTTTCCCAAACATTATTTTCTGCAACAGTGGTTTGCCTTTCGTTCATTCCGGAAATAAGGCAATTGACGTTGCCGTCTTTTTCAACGTCAACATTTTCACCGAATGCCGGCTCAGCTGTAGTGCGATTTGCATCGACCGTCCTAATCCAGGAGAAATGAATTAGCAATTCAATAACTATTTGACCTCACTCGGTTCACTGTACAATAATATAAACGTAACAAGTCGGTTGTATATTTGCGCCCAAAATATGCGGCGGCGTTAACGATGGTTGCATCGGGGACCGGTTGCTTCTAAATTCGTGACCCTCCTTTTTCCACGAAATATCCCGTCATGAAAACATTTTACGCATTTCTCATCTTCCTCCTTTTCAATGCACATCAGAAGTCAATTGCCGGTACAATAACGGGACATGTGAGAGAGAAAAGTACTAAGATGGCGATTGTCAGCGCTGCGGTATTTGTTGAGGGTACAAACTTCGGGACCATTACCGATACGATCGGTAATTACGTCATCAAGAATGTGCCGCCGGGGAGGTATGACGTTGAAGTTCGTGCGCTTGGCTATGTGAAAGCAGATGAAGAAGTCGAAATAGAAAACGACTCAAGCATATCTGTCCAAAACTTTTCACTCAAGGAAAATCTGATCACGCTTCATGAATCTGTCATCACAGCGAGAGCCAACAACGAACTTGAGACAACCGCCCGAGCAGCGGAAAAGAACGCGGCCAACCTTGTTAATGTCATTTCCTCTCAAACTATCGACCAGTCGACGGACCGGACCGCAGCGGATGTCCTTCAGCGTGTTTCAGGAATGTCCCTTATCCGGAATCAAGGAGAAGGACGTTATGTTGTGATGCGCGGCCTCGCCCAGCAATATAACAACACTCTGGTTGACGGCATCAAAATACCGAGCCCCGAATCGAAAGATCGTTATGTCCCGATGGATATTTTCCCATCCGGATTGTTTGAACGCATAGAAGTCACGAAATCGCTAACGCCGGATATTGCGGGGGATGCAATCGGCGGTTCTACGGATCTTATGCTGCGCGAGGCGCCCGAAAGGCTTGTTTTTTCTGCAAGTGCTGCCAGCGGAACCACTTCCGGCGTTTTAGGCAACTCGTTCAGCACGTTCAATATGAATGCCGTTCCCGATCTTGACCCCGAACGCCTGCATGGGACGGTGAGTGACGCCGATCCGACAACCCAGATCAAACCCCGCTACAATCCTTCAAGTGCCGACTTTTCTACTTCTAATCTGAAGTTCACCAATTCCATCGCTCCAACAGATGGGCTCTTCTCGGCGTTGTTGGGGGACCGTTTTTTTGACAATAGACTCGGGCTGATGGCTGCCGGCAGTTTTCAGAACACTTACAATGAAGTTCACACAGATATTTACTCTCTCGGATCGGACATCAATACGGTTGACAGCGAGGGGCACCTGATTCCGTATGCGTCCACCTACAACAACCAAAATTATTACATCAACAAGACGCGCGGCGGGGCACTGGCCAAGGCAGATGTTATTGCAGATGAAGGACAGGAATTATCGGCAACATATTTGTACGTCCGCCAGCAGGAAGCGCAAACTCGTCACGCTCTTCAGATAGAAATTGACGGATCACGCGGCGCAAACGATCTGACGTATACAAACCGTTCAGCATTGCGAATCCAGGACATATCGAGCGTCACATTGGCGGGAAGTCATTTCTCGAACTCACCTTTTGCTCTCAAATGGACGCTCAACTACACGGATGCGCTGCAGGATCGTCCCGATGAAGCGGAATACTCGATTTTACAGAATTACGGCCCGAACGGACAACTTCAGCCTTTTCAAGGGCTCGGAAACATCACCCATTCATGGAGAAAGAACGACGACCGCCAATATCTCGGAAAAGCGGATGCAACATGGCATCTAACGGAAGACGGAACGAATACGATTCAAGCGGGATTCGTAACACAAAAACTAAATCGTGTTAATTACGAAGACGACTACCAATTGAACCCTTCCATCATCCACGGCAGCACCCAGCCCTTTACCACAATAGACAGTGCTAAGACTACCGTATTCGGTTACGGCAGCACATCGGGAACATCAGTGTACGGATACCAGAATTACAAAGCGAGTGAATTTCTTTTCGGGTCGTATATGCAGTATACTCTAATCCTCGACCGGCTTCAGGTTTTAAGTGGATTGCGGTGGGAGGAGGCTCAGGATAAATATTTTACAATGGCATCTGCCTCATACACGGAGCAGCAGGCAAACGTGAAGATGGTAGATTTCCTTCCGGGAATTCATTTCAGGTATGAATTCACTCCCGAGCAAATCGGCCGGTTATCGGTAGCGCGGACGTTAAGCCGACCCAGCTATTTCGATCTTGTTCCAGCAGTTGACCGTGCGGACGAAAGTCAGTCGCAGGGAAATCCCAATCTTCGCCCAGCCCGGGCGACGAACATAGACCTCCGGTATGAATATTATCCGAATTCATCCGACGTTTATTCCGCGGGCGTTTATTACAAGAGGATTACCGATCCGATCGAAGATCAATTTCAATCGGTCGGTGTCCTTTTGGTAACGTCGAAAGGAAATGGCGACCCGGCAACGGTGTACGGGTTTGAAGGTGTCATCGCAAAACATTTTGGCGGGCTGGGCATCTCGGCCAATTATACTTACGTTTTTTCAGAGATCACCAGCACCAAGCAGGTCACAGCCGAAGACATCAATGGCGATCTTGTCCAGTCATACTACCAGCAAAAACGCCCGCTCGAGTCTCAGTCGCCGCAGATCGTGAATCTCAGCCTCTCATACCTGAGCCAGCCGTGGGGAACATCGGTAAACCTTTCCTACAACTACACGGGGAAAAGCCTTATCGCCGTCGGCAGATTAGATGGATACGATACGTATCAAGAGGGCGTCGGCGAGCTTGATTTTTCGGCAGATCAACAACTGTTCTCGAGTCTTCGATTAAGTGTGAAGTTGATCAATCTTATGAACTCCAAGGCTGTTACCGAAGTCGCGTCCGGCCAATATGTCCAACATGCGCCAATTATTATCGAAAGGGATTTGAACAAGATGCGCGGAACGATTGGCATTAGCTATAGACTGTAGTCTCAAAGAAATGAAACACGAAGCAATTCAAACCTTCCATCATTTACGATAAGGAGTCGATATGTTAAAGAAACTTACAGCGATGCTGCTTCTTATGATTGCAGTCTCTGCCTCTTCACAGGCACAACTGCATACATTCCTTTCCGGAGCCGTCAAGGGAACGACTCTTCCCAATCACACCTATGTTGTTGCGGACAGTATATCGATCAATGTTGGAGATACATTGACGATCAGTTCCGGGGACACGCTGATCATGGCAAGCCCGTTAGGATGGATCCATATTC
>Ga0265338_10001027_pt1 | contig 46757 bp, 54 predicted proteins | sample 42126metaG_FD_193579 | JGI IMG/M metagenome (GOLD analysis project Ga0265338, IMG submission 193579) | Rhizosphere microbial communities from Carex aquatilis grown in University of Washington, Seatle, WA, United States - 4-21-26 metaG | ecosystem: Host-associated > Plants > Roots > Rhizosphere...
CCACTCACCAGAATATCTCCTTTCCCCTCTTCTTCTTTCAGTCGTGCAATCTCCTTTGCAAAATCTTTCTTGATAATATGAGAATTATTCCATTCTGCCTTCTTCAAAGTAGAAGAAATCACATATTTCGGCATCGCATTAAACTTATCAGAAAATTCATCACCACTGTACTCAGGCCATGCTTGGGCAAATCCTTCATAAGTAATTCTCCCAAGAAGTTGTATATCTGCTGCCCTAAGCTCTTCAGATTTAAACTTCATGAACTCATCATTACCATAGGACATCGTCCAACCGCCATATTTAAAACCTTCAGCCCCACCAGGATCTTCAAAAACACCATCAAGGGACATAAATTCTGTTACAACAATTCTTTTCATAAATTTATTATACACCAAATAAAATCACCCCCACAATCTGCTTTGACAAAATAAAAATTCTTACCTATAATACGACCAATAATCCTGCCACAAAAAATCTATGTTAGTCGATTTAAAAGGATCCCTTGTAACAGCGGAAGACTACAAAATGTATAATGTTGGGGCTGATGTCGCAGCCGTGATGGCTGGATTCGATTCGACAAATTTACCTGATGGTACATGGGCAGAGTTAACAGCAAAATATAGTGACGTAGTACATCCATTAGATTTGCTTAAGGATACATTAAGGAAAGCTGCTAGAGTACAAGATGCACGCCTTATTAATCCTCATGACCAGCTTATGTATACAAGATACTTGTCACGACTAAAGTCTGATGACCCCAGTAGTAGATTTGCTACACCAAAGGCAGGCCAATTATTATTTGATTTTACAACTGGATTAGCAGTTCAGGAAAATGGTGCTCTAAGGGAAAGACATCTTTTAGACGCAATGAGAGTAGTAAGAAGCCAAGCACTGGGACTACTAAGGACTCCGACACCTCAGGGAGTTCTCTGTACTGAACCAACAGTAATCTCTGGTTTTTTAACTGGGAGGCTACATTGATTTATTTCTTTGCGGCGATATTTACCATCCAGTGGATACCATATTTATCAGTTACTTGGCCATAGGTGTCTCCCCAAAATTGTTTGGCAAGAGGCATATTGACTTTGCCGCCTTCAGAAAGGGCCGTAAAATATTTTGTTAGTTCTTCCTCCTCGTCTCCTCCCAAACACATATTAACACTATTCCCAAAAGTTACTGGATGCTCTTCATTTCCATCACTTGCGTAGAAAGTAAAATACTTTGTTTTTAGTTCTCCATGAATAAGCAAATCTTTTTCTGCATCATTTTTCGCTTGCCCTGATTCACCAAACGTTTGAGCATTTAGATCTCCCCCAAAGATAGAATGATAAAACTTCATGGCTTCCCCACCTTTTCCCATAAAATTCAAATATGCATTCAAATAAATCATATATTTATAACTCGAGTATACATTATTTTTTGTAAACTGTTTGTAAGTATTTTTGGCCGGCCAGCCGACTAAAAACTAATTACTAAACTATTTCCCCTCGTATGCTTCTTTCAACTTTGCGATGTCAAACTTTTTCATTTGTAAAAAGCATGCCGTTACTCGTTCAATTTTTTTCTGATCGGTGCTAGAGAGTAATTCGCCCAAAACGTTTGGAACAATTTGCCATGTGACGCCAAATTTATCAACGCACCAGCCGCATTGCTCACGCTCTGGAACTGCAGACAATTTGTCCCAAAAATTGTCAATTTCCTTTTGTGTATCACAACTAACTACAAAAGAAATTGCTGAAGATCTCAAATCAAATTCTGGAATTTTCCCACCGTTTAAGAATTGGAAATTTACTCCATCGAGTTCAAGATCAACTGACATGACACTCCCAGCCTTTTGCCCAGAGACCTCTTCGGCAGATTTTGGGTACTTTTGGATTCTTTTTATTTTTGAGTCCTTGAAAACAGAAACATAATATTCTGCGGCGTCTTCTGCGCCTTTTTCAAACCATAAAAATGGTGTTATTTTTTGCAACTTCGCCATATCAACTCACCCCCCTCACGTTAGGTAATAGGTACTAGGTTATAGGTAAATAGAAGATAACTAGCACCTAGTCCCTAGTACCTACTTCCGTAAAAACTCTCCCAGCTTATCCAACTGTTGATTCCAACCCATTTCCATTCCAGCAAGTGGTCCTGCCGCTTCAGGTATTGCTTTGGTCACCTGAATATGAACAGTCATATGGGTTTTACCATCCTTTTCTTCAAACGTCACTGTTGTTAAATGCTGCATAACTTCCTTGCCATTTAAAACAGCATTGCCGGTAAAACTAAGTTTTGATTGCTGATCAACTTCTTTAAATTCCCCATTCATCGGCCACCTCTGACCTGCCATTTTACCAAGATCTTTTCCAGCAACCATGACAAGATCAAGTTTGCCTCCAGGTTGAACATCCCACTCATTTATTTCATTGGTAACACCATTTGGCGCCCACCATTGTACGACCATTTGAGGATCGGTCCAAGCTTTCCAGACAAGATCCAATGGAGCATCATATACTCTTTCGAGTGTTAATTCTTTATGTATCTCTTCCATAATTTCTCACCTCCTCCCCCTCTTTGATTCTTAAATCAAATTCTAATTGGGGACGCCGCGATGTCTTTAGATTCGCAGTGCCGACCTTGATTATTTTTTAAACTATAATCGGGGATGCCGAAATGGCTTTAGCCTCTCGGCGCCTTTATTTTTTTTGTAATAAAACAACAAACATGAATAAATTCATGATAATGTAAACATATCACACGAGGAATATTCCTGTCAAGGAATATAGTAAATTAGTCTTCTTCTCTTCTCGCTCTTAATTCTGCTTCTAACTTTTCTAAATTATCAAAATGATGAGCGTTATCTTTGGTTCTTTCAACAATTACTTCACGGCTCAATGTTTTTTGTATTCCATCTTCATGCCCATATGTTGAAACAATAACAGCAGGATCATCCATATTTTCTAAATTAATTCCATCTAATAAATGCGAAAACATATCACTTAATTCTCTTGGTATAAAAAAATAGTAATTAAATAAAGCTTGACCACTTTGTTCTGGTGGAGCTGAAAATGTCGTGGAAATTGAACCTACGCCAGACCTTAACGCAGATAAGTGAACTTCTCTGTTGGGACCAATTCCAGGAGGATATGAATTATCATAATTAACCATATAACTGGAAACTCTTACATCCATTCCATTAACAACGGGATGAGGTACAACTTCAAATGCATCTGCAAACGGCCTTTCCGTATGTACTAAAGCATCTACAAGAGGAGCACGTAACCTTGTTATCAGATTAACTATTTCGTTAGTACCAGCGATATCTCTCGATTGTCCTCCATCAACTGGTCCTTGTTCCGTACTCATAACGTTTATTTTTTCTTAGTAAGTAATTCTGACGTACATTCTGAACAGCGGGTGGCTCGTATATCAATTTCAGAGAAACAATACGGGCATTTTTTGGTTGTCGGATCCAGAGATTTGCCTGCTTGGGATAGCTGTTGCAGTTTGTTCATTGGGAGAACAACAAAGAAATAAACAATAAAAGCAACGATCAGAAAAGAAATCAATGTATTGAGAAAATCACCATAATTTACTTTCGTTCCATGAATAGAAAAGTACAATGAAGAAAGTTTGTTATTTCCCGTAAGAATAGCAATCAGTGGAGTAAAAAAACTTTTTACCAAGGCTTGCACAACTGAATTAAATGCAGCTCCGATAATCACACCGACTGCCAGATCTACGACATTGCCACGAAGAATAAATTTCTTAAAACCATCCATTTTCAAAATCATTATAGGTAATTTTATAAACAAATGCTACTATCCAAAACAATACTACTTGACTATTAAATAAGCAATGCTATGCTTAGAGCTACTTAAAAATAGATGAAAAAATTACTGAGTATCGGTCCACTATTTATCATTATCGCCGCTCTTCTCTGGGCCGTTGATGGTATCTTCCGCATTGACCTTGCAGCCTTGCCACCTGCGGTTACTGTTTTTTACAGCGATCTATTCGGATTTATTGTGCTTCTTTTTATCGGTTTCAAATGGTTCGGCGATCTGAAAAAAATGACCAAAAAGGAATGGATCGCGATTGCAATCGTTGCGCTTTTCTCAGAAGCACTTGGGACAATTCTCTACACTGCTGCATTGCAAATGACACAATTTCTTCCTTATTCAGTTGTAGTAATTCTTGAGCAGCAGCTTCAGCCTATTTTTGGAATCATTATGGCTGCAATCTTGCTTAAAGAAAAAATATCCAAACGATTTGTTATTTGGGCTCTTGTCGCAATTGTATCAATTTATTTCGTGACATTTAGAAACCTCGTAGTTAATACTCAAACAGGCTCACAAACAATCCTGGCGGCAGTATTTGCCGTAACAAGCGGTATCATGTGGGGCTCATCAACTGCAATCAGTAAATTTGTGCTTAATAAAATTAATGTTTTAACAGTGACTTCTGAAAGATTTTCACTCGGGGCCCTTTTTGCTTTATTCTTTATTATTCCTTTGCATCAGACAAATTCACTTTTTCACCTGACGCAAACACAAATCTGGATTCTTATTGCCATTACTCTTTCAACCGGTATGGTCGCAACAGCAATTTATTATTACGGATTGAAGAGAACCCCTGCTCGAATAAGTTCAATTTGCGAACTCGCCTTCCCTGCAGGAGCGATCATTATTGATTATTTCCTTTACCATACGACACTTTCAATTACGCAACTTCTTGGATTTGTCATTCTCATCTTCGCTATGTTCCAAGTGACGAGAAGAGAAAATGTGCCGGCAGTGATTCCCGCAAAAAATCCTCCAAAGGGGAAAAATAAGACTAAGGTTGACAAACAAAAATAACTTCTGTTATCGTTGATATATGGACAATCAACAAGGTACAAATCAGCCAGCTCAACCATCAACGCCAACACCAGATGCAGCATCAGCAACTCCTGCAACGCCAACGCCTGATACTACAGTTCAATCATCATCGACACCTCCTCCCGCAGCAGCAATGGCTACTCCAGGAGCAACAACAGTGGCACCTTCACCAGTGCCGCCTGTTACAAATGTTCCAAATTCACCTACTCCGCCAAAAGGAAAATCAAATATGCTTTATATTATTCTCAGTATTATTCTTGTGTTGATTATTGCGGGAGCAGTAGCTTACTTCTTTATGCATAAAAGTGCTCCGCTACCTCAGCAAATGGTAAAAAAAGAAACAATGGTGCCATCTCCAACGATTGCTTCTCAACCAACACCTGCTATTACACCAGTCACAAAAGCAAATGTTGACCAAACATTAAACAATACCAATAACTCAATACAGCAAGCTAGTACCCAAGTTAACACCGATCTTAACAGCATAAGCAGCAGTGATAGCTCTCAAGACACCACAACTGGATTATGAACAACAAAGTAATCATAACAATTGCAATTTCAGCAACTATTTTGGCTCAAAGCGCTTTGCCTGCATTTGCTATTCAATCCATTGGCGGTCAAAAATTAGTTAATCAAGTAACTCGTGAAGAAAACCAATCAAGCAAGGCAGCACAGAGACAAGGTACAGAATTGCAAAATATTATCACCCGTTCAAATACATTAATTAGTAACCGTATCGCTTCTCTCAATGAACTTTCAACTCGCGTACAAAATGATACTCGTCTTTCAACAAACGAAAAAAGTACTATTTCTTCAAATATTCAAACAGCCATTAGCGGATTAACAGCACTCAAAACGAAAATCGATGCAGATACTGATGCAACAACAGCACGAAGTGACGAAAAAACAATTATTACTGGCTATTACGTCTATGCAGCTTTTGAACCAAAAACTCGTTATCTTGTTATTTTAAATAATTTGCAAACAACGACTGCCAATCTACAAGCATTGGTACCGCAACTTCAAAACCTTATTAATACACTTAAATCACAAGGTAAAGATACAACACAGCTGCAGTCTCTTCTTAGTGACGTTTCGTCTCAATTGCAAACAATTAATACAACAATTACTAGCGGCATAACAACAGTTGAAAATATCCCAACGACATCGGAACCTGCTTCAGGAACATTTACTAGCATCAAAACAAATATCACACAAGTTGTAAAGACATCATTTGCAAAAATCCAGTCTGATATTCAACAAATGAGACCACTTTTCAAACAACTTATTAGCTCAAACTCAACAACACCAGCCCCATCTCAAGCTGCAACAACCACAACACCATCAGGAACACAAATATCTCCATCACCTTCCGCATCTCCATCTACAACTCCATAAAATAAAACTAAAAATCAGAAGTTTGATATACTGTAGTCTCTTGCATTAACTGATATTTATGGAACACACTCATACATCCAACAAACAACTTGCCGTGCAAGCAACCTTACATTGCCTCACGGGATGTGGTGTTGGTGACATTCTTGGAGTAATTATTGGCACACTTTTTAATTTCCCGTATGGCACAAGAATCATCGCAGGCGTCATTTTTGGTTTTATCTTTGGATTTTTATTTAGTGTCATTCCATTTTTGAAAGCAAGAATTCCTTTTATTTCAGCGGCCAAAATCATTTTGACAACAGAATTACTCAGTATTATCGCTATGGAAACAGCAGAAGCAGGAACAGAATTAATTTTCCCTGGCATGAGAAGAATGGGACTTGTCCATATACAATATTGGATCGGCTTAATAACAGCTCTTGTTGCGGGATTTATCGTAGCATTTCCGGTAAATTATCTTTTAGTGAAGAAAGGCGTTCGACATCATCATTAGTTGATTTCCACTTACTTAAAAAATCTTTCAAGATAAACTTGCAACTGCTTCACATCCAAACTCTTGCTTCTATAGGCAATATACATATCGGGCCTTACAAGAAAATAGCCGTTTTCAATGATGCCAAATCTTTTAAACAATTCCTTGGTATTTTGATTCTTTTTAATTAGTGTCGTATGCATACGATCCTTGTATTTCTCACAGAAAGAAAGCAAACTGTCTGAAGAACTTGTATCACCTTCAAAAATCAGTAATTCCATCATGGTTGAAGTAACATACTCTTGAACATTTGCTGTATTATTATTTGTATTTGAGAACGTACAATAAGGAAGTCTGTCACCGGGTCGTGGAACGGATTTGGGAAAGTCGCCAAAAGAGGCATTTTGGGACAATGCACTGTGAACATATGAAATACCGATTTGTGAAATTGTCGAAAACATAAATCTCCTTGAAAAATTATATTTGACTACATTCTGCATAATAAGCGGTGCTATATGTTTGGTAAAAATAGACTTAAAGATGTTCTTGCTTACAACCAAACTAAATAAACGATCTGTTGTCTCAACCAATCTTTTTGCAAATGGCAAACGTTCTTCGTTATAGGTATCAAGAAGTGCCGGATCAGCTTTTTTCTTAAGTACGAATGCCAATTTCCAAGCTAAATTGTAAGCATCTTGTAATCCTGTATTCATTCCTTGCGCGCCAACCGGTGAGTGAACGTGTGCTGCATCTCCGCCCAAAAAACATCGGCCAATGTTGAACTCTTTAACACAACGATGATGAGAATGATAAATGGAAAGCCAATTGGGGTTCATTATTGTTACAGGAAAAGAAATATTTTCGGAAAAATGCTTTTTGATATCTTCGAAGGTTACCTGTTCTTTATTAGCTACTCCTTCAGGAACAACACCAATAACTCTCCAAATGTTATGAGCTAAAGGGAAAAAAGCGGTAAAAGCGTTAGGTGAAAAAGTCAAATATACTTCTTTATCTTTAAATAAAGGTGATGAAACATCACAATCGAGCACATAAAGTAATTGATGGTATGTTGCACCTGCCAGCTCTATACCCAAACCGTGTCTTACAACACTGCGTGCTCCATCAGCACCAAAAAGGTAATCTACGTTCACTGTTTCTTCTTTTCCGTCATGTTTTATTACGGCGGTTACTTCATTATCGTCTTGCGTGAAGCTAACCAGCTCGGTTGACCACTCGACATATTTATTTTGTTTTTGGAGAAAATCGTTAAAGACTTTTTCGGTTTTTGATTGTTCATGCATTAGAAGAAATGGAAATTCGGACAATCCGCGACCAAGTTCTGAAAGTGGGATATGCCTTTGTATTTTTCCTGCAATATAAGTAAGTCCATTGGTGATCTGTCCTTGCTGCAAAAACCGATCAACAATCCCCATTTGTCTAAATATTTCAAGTGTTCTTGCCTGAATACCTAAAGCGCGAGACTCTTTAACAGGATGTCCATTTTTTTCTATGATACGAAATGGAATTCCAAAAAGAGCAAGCTGACAGGCCATCATCAGACCCGTAGGTCCTGCACCAACAATCAATACTTCTGGTTTTTTCATATTATAATTTAGCTAATTTTACCACTGTATTCCAATTCCTCGTCGTCACATTCTTCCCAAATTCTTTTTCAATAACCTTCATCGCGTCTGTCGTATTATACTTCTCAGAAAGGGTTAAAACACTGAAAATAGCTTTGTTTGAAACTTCAAGAATAGCAAAGTTTCTCTCAGGAGATTCATATGGAATTCCCAAAATACTTTTTGGTGCTTCTGAAAGAAATGTGACATACAAGCGTGTTTGCGGTGTAATTTTTGTAAACCTGAAAGGATTGATAGAAACCATCTCCTGCAAATCTTTCTGCAAACGGACAATCATCCCTATCTCCCATCCGAAAACTTTCGCAAGTTTTTGTTCAATCTTTGATTTTAAAATAGAAACATCTGTTTCATCACTCTCAAAAACCACATTACCAGAATTCAACAATGTCTTAACATCCCCAAATCCTAACGATTCAAAACTTTTCCGCAAATCTTCCATCGGAACTTTACGGTTGCCTCCAACATTTATTCCTCTCAAAAATGCAGCATACTTCATATCATTTTGACTGTGTCAGAGAAAAATCAACTTGATTAGGATATCGCGATTGATTACCTGCAGCTTTTACAACACAATCATTTCCCTGAATTGCACCAGAACACTTTATAATTGCTATGTGCTTTGCACAATTGAGTGCGTAGGTCTTTGGATCAGTTGTGCACGCAGATGCCGATACGATATATGACTTTGTCGGATCCAATCTGTCAAAAGAATACGGATACGAAACACCGGTTTGTGGTTTGGTAATGTAACGGTAATCAGTATCAAGTCCTGTTCGTACGCCATTTTGAAAACTATCAACACTAATGACCAGTTGCTGATAATAATTTGTATTTAAAGTGAAAAATCCATAAATTCGTGAATAACTGGTGTCATTATCTCTTGCGAGAGTTGGAATTGGCGGTATCTGTGTTTGCTGTGTCTGAAGTGACATCACTGAAGAAAGTTCATTAACGCGTACGCCGATAAAATAACCTACTATGCCAAAAAACCCAGCGGATAAAACTATTATCAACCAAAAATACGAACTCATCGAAAGTTTTGGGAAATAATCTTTGAACGGCACAGGGGTCTCTTCATTCATTTTATTTGCGCACTCACCTCTTTTAGTTATATCATATTTATAATGCAAAAAATCATCAATCCCGCCGTTGTCTTTGACAATATATCGTTGAAAATTGGTAAGGCACAAATTCTTAACGATATCTCACTCACAATTCCTGAAAAGAGCATAGCAGGCCTTCTCGGACCAAACGGCGCAGGGAAAACAACGCTTCTTTCACTCGTTATGGGAATCACCAATCCGACGAGCGGCACGATAACTATTCTTGGAGAAAAACTTCCAACAAAAGATGAAGCTTTACGCCGGCAAATCGGTGTTGTTTTCCAAGAAACGTCATTGTACGAAGAATTAACTGTTTCTGAAAATTTATTATTTTTTGCCTCACTCTATAATATTGAAAAACCAAAACAGCGAACCCACGAAGTTCTTGAACTCTTAGGCCTTTCCGAAAGAGCAAACGATCAGGTGCATATCCTTTCGGGAGGTTTAAAACGCCGCACTGCAATTGCGCGGGCCCTTCTCCATAATCCGCGGCTTCTTGTTGTTGATGAACCGACTCTCGGCGTCGATGTTGAAACCCGTCATACGATTTGGGAACATCTGCAATTTCTCCGCTCTGCAGGTCATACAATTCTTGTCGCGAGTAATTATCTTGATGAAGCTCAGGCAATTTGCGACACAGTGTCTGTCTTGAACAAAGGAAGACTCATACTTTCAGACACACCTCAAGCGTTGGTTGCCCGAGCAGGACATAGTCTGGATATTGAATGTTCTCAAGAATCGGTAGAAAAAATTTCTCAAGCACTAAAAAACAAGGACGGTATTGTCAGAATGCAACCAACCCTTAGTGGACTCTCTATTTTTCTTAAAGGAGATATGATCCCTGATACGATTATAAATATTGTTTTACAAACATCACATGTGAACAGTTTTCGCTTCCGGCCGGCAGATCTTGCAGAAGTATTTAAGACGTTGGAATTAAATTCAATTTCAACCGAAACTGAAGAAATTCAGCCTACATCGAAAAATTTCATCAAACGGCATCCCATTCTCTTTACCATTCTGCTGATTATCCTTCTTGGCGGGCTTGTTTTTCTTGAAGTATGGTTCAGCCAACCGAAATAAATTTTTAGATTTTATGAAATGAGACATGAGAAATTCTTGATAATGATTTTATTGAAATTTTGATTTCTTGAATTCAAAATATCGAAACATAAATATTCAAGCTCAAAAGAATCTCACTTCTCACGTCAAGATATCTTATATGAAACATCTATTAACACCATTATCCGGCGCCTATCGAGCCGAACTAATACAGCTTATCAGATCACCGCTTTTGGTTATTCTGGTGCTTATCCAAGCGGTAACATTCCTCCTTCTGGTGAGTCTCTTTGGATTGACAGGAAGTAAAGCTCCCACAGCTCTTATCAACAACGACAATGGCGTTTATTCAAAAATTTTTATTAAAAACTTAGAGCAAGCTCATCATTCATTTAATTTGGAACCAATGTCTTATCAAGAAGCGCAAAAACTCCTCAACCAAGGCAGACTCGTCGCAATTATCACCATTCCACAAGGATTCACCAAAGCAATTTCAGTTGGAGAGACTTTACCAGTCACTGTTGATGTAGACAATGTAGATGCCGACATGACCGACGATATCCAACGAGCACTTCCCTCAGCAATTGTAAGCTTTGGAAATGGACTACATTTCCCAGGCATTAGTGTAAAAGTAAAAGAGCATGATGTATTGACACAAGACACCGGTTTTATCCCGTATCTTATTGTCAGCGCACTTGCATTGGATGCATTTGTTATTGCCGGAATTCTGAGTGCTATTGCGGTAGCACGAGAATTTGAATCAGGGACATTTAAACTCCTTTCTCTCGCTCCTGTTCAGCCGCTTGTTCCATTCATGGGACGGATGTTGGCAGCAGACACTATCGCATTTGCCGGAATGCTCCTAAGCGTGGGCATTGTCATTTTGGGTTACAAAGTCACACCTATTCATCCTCTTGAAATGCTTGGAGCAATTTGGCTTTGTGTTATTATTTTTGGTTGTGTTGGAGCATTGGTAGGAGCAATACTAAAAAAAACGCTCCCTGTCGCATCACTTATCTTTGGACTTGCACTTCCATTATATATTGATAGTGGATCGCTTGAACCGGAACGGTTTGATGGAAATATTATTTGGGGATTCGCTCATCTTTCTCCAATTTATTATGCTGTCGGCGTTTTAGAAAATGCATTTCATGGTTTCCATGTCACGCCTGAACCGATTATTGTTGATGTTCTCCTTCTTATTGTTTGGACAGTCATTATGCTTGTTATCACAGGATCATTGATGAAAAGACAAATAGCAAAATAATAATAATAATAAATACGGGTGGCACGAGCGGAGAGTTCTCTTCAAAGCGCAGTTCGTTGAAGCGATCTAAAAATCAAAGCTTCACTAGAACGAGCATTGAAGAGAGGAGCTCGGGACAGGACCCGTAAATTAACAAAATTTAAAAAATGATTAATAATATCTGGAACATAGCAAAATTAGATCTTCTTCTCTGGAGTCGCATGCCAATCGCTATTGTCAGTGCGCTCATTCCTCCAATCGGCATGACGATACTGCTTATTGTTCTGAGCTTCTCTATAACCAGACAGCCCGTCGCACTTGTTGTTCAATCACATCAGCCAAACGCCTTAAAAATGGAAAAAATCATTTCATCAGACACTGATGCATACCTGTTGAAAACAGTTGATGAAACCACTGCAAAACGTCTACTCGCAGACCAAGAAGTTGCCGCAATTATTACAATTCCAAAAAATTTTGACCAAAAAGTTTTTCAAAACGATGCTGTTATCGACCTAACACTCAACAACGTTGATATTGATTTTTCAGATGACATACGACGCGCTGTTGATCGCTCAGCAGCGGAATTTGATGCACCACAATTAGGACTTGACGGAGAGCTTGGTGAAGCGGTTGAAGCCAACAATCTCCCCTCAGCAAACAATGCCGTTAATCCCTACCGCATTGATATAAACGAAAATAATCTAAGAATTACAAATGTCAGCTTTTTGAACTATCAAGTAATTCCTGCCTTCATCTTATTAATAATTAGTATTGGCTTGATGGGTACAGCACTTTTATGCGCAAAAGATAATGAAGAGAAAACATCCCGCAGCCTAATTATCGCCCCCGTGCCTTCATGGACCCTTGTCGCTGGAAGGCTTCTTGGAGGACTGTTACTGTCTGTCATTATTACTCTCCCGATCCTTTTTGTCTGCTTTCTTTTTGGCGTCGTCGCGCCGCCTCTTGATCATATCCCTGCACTTATTGCACTTTTTCTTGCAACAGGACTTTGTGCAGCCGGACTTGGTGCAGCGTTGGGATCATTACTCAAAGGAGCACGGCTTGTTGCCATGGCGTCATCGGTTATCGCGACATATTTATTTTTTCTAGGAGGAGGCTTTACAACAATTGCATTCTTGCCAAACTGGTTGCAAGACCTCAGTGATTTTATCCCAACCCGCTATGCAATTGATGGCATGCGTCAAACACTTTTTTATCCTGACCTTCAAGGAGTAGGAAAAGATATTATTGTTCTAACCGGAACAGCAATCATCGCCGTCCTCCTCGGTTCGCTCGCAGTACGAAAATCATGGAGAGGATAATCTTATCCAAAAATGCCAAAGGGATACTCTATTCTCTTACTAACTTCAACACCATATTTTCTTATTGCCGAATATACACGGATTTGATTATAAATAAACTTCAGTCTCCCTATTTTTTGAGGTCTCCTAGCTGAATGTAAAACAAAAAGACCAAACTGCATATGATAGTTTGCTCCATTTTCAATTGAACGCCAACCATAATCAACATCTTCTGCAATCTTTAAATCTTCCCTAAAACCACCCATTTGGATATGATTCTTCTTTGTTGTTAACAATAAAAATCCAGGAGTTACTTTATCTCGAAGAAGCGTAAATACTAAGGTCGGATACACAAAGGCAAAAATAAATTGAGACAAGATATCATCTTTCTCTGCAAGCCAGATATTTGTCGTCTCAAGAAACCGATCTCTCACATGTACTTTTTTTAAAAACTGATTAAGAAAATATCTGGGAAGAATAATATCTGCATCAATAAAAAGTAAATAGTCATATTTTGCTTTCTCAACTCCTCTATTTTTTTGATAACTAATACCACATTTTCTCAACGCTAGTACAGAAAGGTTTGGTATTTTTTCCTTAAAACTTTCCGCTACCTTTATTGTCTGATCTGTTGAATTCCCATCAACAACGATAACTTCCATTTTCCCTTTGAAATCTTGCTGTACAATCGAATTGAGAAGTTTTGGCAGATATTTTTCTTCATTGAGCGCGGGAATAATAATAGAGAGTTCATCAATCATGAAAAAATTATAGCAGACATTCCTTTGTCTTAATGTAACTTCTCTCCCTTTTTGAGCATTTCCAAAATCTTTTCCATTCGTTTCGTGCGGGTTTCAGGTTTATGTGCCGTTTGCTGCCTCCATGCGATAGCATAGGTATTTGCTCGATTTAAAGAACGGAAAAATTCTTCTGCCTTTTTATCTTTTGAAAGTTCTTTGAGAAAATCATCCGGCATCTGCATTGTTGTTGATGAATCATAAGCACTTTCCCATCTGCCATTTGCTTTTGCAGCCTCAATTGTTTTTAATCCGCTTGGCTGCATTTTGCCATCCTTTATTAATTTTTCAACCAATTCTCTATTACTTTTTGACCAAACGCTTTGCGGTTTGCGCGGGCTAAAACGTGTCAGATAAAACTTCTCATCATATTTATTAATCAATCCATCAATCCATCCATAACAAAGAGCAGTTTGTAATGCCTCAACATAGGTAATGGAAACAACACCGCTATTTTTCTTAGCAAATTTCATCCAAATCGCAGAAAATTTATCGTGATTTTTGTGAAGCCACTCTTCCCATTCTTTTGGAGTTTTAAATAAACAAATTGGAATATCCTTATAGAGTTCCATATAAATGAAAACGAAATTCTAAAAAAACTCTTTCAATCCTTCTCTAAAAGCAACGCCTGAGAGGAAAAGTGCCATTGCTTCATCAGCCCACCACAAACCAAAAAGCAAATTTAAAATAAGGCCAACCAAAACAGTTCCTGCAAGTGCTCCATCAATCAACGTAAATTTTGCATCAGCAAGAACAGTTTCACTTTTCATCTGCGTACCAATATGTTTTTTTGTAAGACCTAACCATATCATCATCACTATCGTAATGATAATAAATACAATGCCAGGAATAGATTTATCGGGATGTACATGTGCAAGCAGACTCGTCGCGGCATGAATAAAAATATAGAGAGAAACAATAAAATAAGCTCCACCAATAAGTTTGAGTGCCAATTTTTCTCTCTTTTTTGATCTTCCCTTCAAATCCCATACCACCATCGAAGATGCGAATACTTCAACACCTGACTCAAGTCCATAAGCGACAAGAACAATTGAGCCGGAAAAGAGACCAATCGCGACACAGACAATTCCTTCAAAAACATTCCACGCAATGGTGAGATATTCATACAAGAGAGCCTTTTTATGAAGTTTAGAATCTTTATCCATTGCTTACATTATAGCAATTTTTTGCAAACAAAATTTTACAGCGATTTTTAAGATTAACCCGCTATTATTTTCTTCACTTAACTAACTAATCTAGAATTACATAATACCTAACCTGAAAGGAGGTGATACGATGATCAATAGAACAAAATTGACTCAGTCTCTCACGGTAATAGCGTTAACTGCGGCTGTCCTTTCAAGCTTTGCACCAATTGCAAATGCCCAAACACCAGGTGGACAATCACAAGGTGCTGGATTTTTTCAAGGGCTTATGCAATTTTTTGAAAAAGAATTTGGACTGAATAAATCCCAAGTGCAATCTGCAGTGCAGCAATATAAAACACAACGAAACGCAACGATAACGCCGAGACCGACATTGTCACAACAACAGATGTCAACAATGGAAAAATCTCGATTAGATAAGCTTGTCTCAAGTGGCAAAATTACATCTGATCAAGAAACAGCTATTTTGAGTGAACTTTCAACAGAACAATCAAAATACGCAAGTTCATTGCAAGGTGAAACACCACAGCAAAGAAGAACAACAATGCAATCAATGCAAAGTGATCTGAAATCGTGGGCTCAAGCAAACAATATTAATCCAATGTATGTTATGACCTTTGGCGGCATGAGAGGCGGACGAGGAATGATGGGTCGAGGTGGATACGGACATTGGGGAGGACCAACGGGAACTCAAACAGTGACACCAACACCCGGCAGTTAGCATTATCACAATATCATAAACCTGATATGTGATGGCTAAACGTAAAAAAATAAAACACCCATTGGAAATTTTTCAGTGGGTGTTTTTTATTGGAGAGAAAATTGATTTTCAATAAAAGAGGAGAAACGCTTAATAATATAAAACTGTTGTAGACTTGATAGTGACTGAAGAATTGGTTTGATTTCACTATAAATTCTATTCGCGCTTTTGCCACGGATAAAAAATTTCACTCTCTCTTCATCAAATCCTTCGGAGAATTTATGCCCGTCATAGATACCGACACCTGAAGTCTCAATAGCATCACGCAAAATTTCATCCAAATCATTAATGGCAGCTCGTGCCTTTTGCTCTTCAAACTTACCGATCGGAAATTGCAGACAAATTATGATTGCCTGCTCATCCTGCCTGTCTCCGACCTGTGAATTATCAAGTAATTCATCAGTCAGATCCATACTCTTATCTTATTCTAGAAAGATTGTGATGACATTTGCAAGTGGAGAAATTTATTTATTCTATTTTTGGAAGTTGTTATTTTTTAACCCAATCGTTAACCATTATGACATCTGCTTGCCGAGGGAATACTTTTATTGTTAAAACGCGGTGAACTTCTTCATCACCATCAGCACAACAATCCGACAAAACAGTCAATTGATAATCTTTATCTGCTGCTTCTCTCACCGTTGAGAGAACGACACCACTTGTTGCAATACCGCTTAATACCAAATGCGTTACACCAAGTGATCGAAGTACTACTTCCAAATCACTTCCAGTGAAAGCACTGACTCTTTTTTTAACAACCACTATGTCATTTTTTTGCGGCGTAACTTCTTCATAAATTTCCATTGCTTTCGGGTCTCCAAATCCAGCAACATTCTTTTTTATCGCGGAAAATGATTTGTTATTTGGACTCACTTCAGGAAAATCCGGACGGAACTGTACAGCTATATAAATAACTGGGACAGAAACTTTATGCGCGTAATCAATTGCTTTTTTAATATTTTTAATAAGCGGTTTCGAATCAGAAATCATCCCAACAATGCGAGTTTGTATATCCATAACGAGTAACGCGGTATTTTTCATAATTGCTAAAACTTATTTCAAAACAACAAAATAATAAATCACAAAAAAATTTTTGTCAAATAAAGAATTTTTGCAAGAATACCTTCACTAGATAATCATTTGCTATAATGGATACTGAGATGGGAAATTCATTGTAACTTAAGGCTTCTTTTGCTATCATAAGTTTTTGTATTATGCCGACTGAAATAATAAAGAAAATGTTATCAAGACGTGTCTCATGGATCGATATATGCAGAGGAATTGCCATTATTTTCGTTCTCTATGGACATATTTTTAGTAATGATAGACAGCGCTATCTTATTTATGCCTTCCACATGCCGCTTTTCTTTTTCATTTCTGGATTGGTTTTTAAACCCACCCTGGGAAAATCGATGCTGTCCGTCACTTTCAAATATATAAAACAACTCATTATCCCCTATTATCTTTTTGCAATACTCACGTATGTCTTTGCTTTTGTTTCACAAACTGCTGGCGATCTTAGTCTCAGTGGAATTGCCTATCAGGTATTTGGTGTTCTTTACGGCAATGGCAATAATGGCATGCTGGGATACAATGTCGTTTTGTGGTTCCTGCCGTGTCTTTTTATTACCAAATTAACGTTTGCCGCGATAACCCGAAAAGTATCAGGAAATAAATTGCTTCTTTTGGTACTTTCTTTAAGCGCAGTTATAGGCGCTCTCATTTCTTTCTTTATGCCATGGCTTAAATTACCTTTTGGATTCGAATCAGCATTAACCGCGTTAGTATTTTTTGGCGGCGGCTATCTCTCGATGCAAAATAAGAAGAGAATCAGCATTTTTATGAATCAGAAAAAGCTGTTGATTCTTACAGTAACTCTTTTTACCGTATTAATCGCAACACTTAATTATCGGATTTCGGGCTATCAAACTGATCTTCGTATCAACCATCTTGGCAACGTCGTTCTTTTCTATTTGGCTGCCTTTGGCGGTATTGCTGCAGTAACAGCACTTAGCCAACTAATCACACGAAATATCATTCTGCAATATATTGGCAAGCATTCATTAGTGGTCTTTGCATGGCATAATATTCTTTTTATTGATTTGAAAAACCTTATTAATACTCTTCTTAATCAGAATACAATTAATACCATTCATTTTTTTATGCCGACGTTTTATGTCTGTATCGCAATAAGTATTATTCTTTTCAGCAGACTTATTATTTTGAAACTCAAAGATGTCTCACGTTTCGCGTTTTTCTTCATACAATAAACTCCCTACAACGGGAGTTTATTGCTAAATCAAATTTAAAATTAATCCGTTATTGTCCTGGTTGACCACTTTGGCTTGCGCCACCTTGACCACCTGAACGAATACGCATCATCATGCCACTGCCGACATTTACAGCTTGTGCTGTAATACTTCCGTCAGAATTAGCAGTCCCAAAGGTAGTTACTTGCTGACCTGTTGTGAGATCAGAAACAGCTCCTTGCGTAGTTTTGTTAATCTTTGTTTGACTGGAAAGATCAACAATCTTACTGCTGCCATCTGATAATTTCACCGTAATCGCATTACTACTTGTACTTACGATCTGTCCGCTTATAGGTTTCATTATGCCAGATGCGCCACCGCCTGGGCCTCCTTGACCGCCGCCAAAACGACCGCCAAATCTTCCACCTGCTCCAGCACCTGCAAAGCTAGAGGCTACCTTTCCTTTTTCATAAGTCAATCCTCCATAAAATGCCGCAGCCGCAACAACAATAACGATAATAATTACATATATTGGTTTAATAGATTTCATTATTCCTCACCTCCTTCACCTTAATTTTTATTCAATTATTATTAAGGATGTCGGAATGGTTTTAACCTTCCGACGCGCTTTCCTTGATTATTTTTTAAACTATAACTGAGGATGCCGAAATGGCTTTAGCCTTTCGGCGCCCCTCTTAAATAAGGTATTAGGGACTAGGTTTTAGGTACTAGATTGTTTTTTATTTATTACTTCCTATCACCTATTACCTAAACTTTACTCATATCTCAACGCTTCAATTGGCTCAAGGCCTGATGCTTTTTGCGCGGGATACCAACCAAATAGCACACCAATTCCTGCAGAGACAACAAAGGCAAGCAAAATTGACGAAGGTGAAATAACAAAAAGTGAACCGGAAAATACTGAGATACCAAAAGAAAGAAGGACACCCAAGATAATTCCAATAATACCTCCCGTGAATGTCAAAAGAATTGATTCAACAAGAAATTGTGTAATGATGGTTTTTTTCTTTGCACCAAGCGCTTTTCTCAAACCAATCTCACGAGTACGTTCGGTTACTGTCACAAGCATAATATTCATAATTCCAATACCGCCGACAAGAAGAGAAATTGCAGCAACACCCGAAAGCAATGTGGTGAATTCGCCTGTCGTTGAAGAAGCGGCACTGAGAATATCTGCTTGAGAAAAAATGGAAAAATCTGCTTGACTAGGATCTGATATGTTATGTCTTTGTAAAAGCAAGTAACCGACTTGATTTTCTGCTTCTGTCATGACGTTCTGGCTTTTCGCAGATAACGCAATAGAGCTGAGATACTGTTGACCCAAAATCTGCAGTTGCGCTGTATTTAATGGAATATATGCTTGATTATCCGTATTGGAAAATCCTGATCCGCCTTTGGAAGTAGTTATCCCAATTACTCTGAAAGAAATACCGCGAATACGAACATTTTGCCCGATAGGATCAGCATTATTAGGGAATAAGCTCTCTACAACTTGTGGCCCTAATACAACAACTTTTGAGGAAGCCTGATTATCTTGATCAGAAATAAACAGTCCCGATTGCATACTAAGATTATGGACAGTTGCATACGGGGCTGTTGCACCAATAACGGTAACGTTCGCATTGGTGTCCCCTGCAGTTAACTGTGTACGCCCCTGCACTTCAGGTGAAACCGCTTGAATTGTAGTAACCGTAGATGATGTCTGAATTGCTTTGGCATCATCATCTGTCAGTGTTGTACCGCCGCCGGCAGCACCACGCACACCTCCAGAACTGGTTGATCCTGGAATAACAGTTAATAAGTTTGCGCCAAGAGACTGAATAGAATTTTGAACAGACTGTTGCGTTGCTTGCCCCAAGGAAACAAGAGCGATAACGCTACCGATTCCGATAACGATTCCTAAAATTGCAAGCCCTGTACGCAATTTATTTACTGTTAATGTTGTAAAACTTTCAATTATTGTTTCTGTTTCCATAAATTTATATTTCAAACCTAACTAATCGTCATTCCGGACTTGATCCGGAATCTATATAGCTCCTGAATCAAGTTCAGGATGACGGCTTTAAACTTATCCTAAATTTAAATCTTTTGTCGGATCAATTATTGCACTTTTCTTTGGATTTGCTTTTACTTGATGTTTGTTCATCTGATCACTAACTAACTTCCCATCTCTAATCGTGATAACCCGTTTTGCGTGCTGAGCTATATCAGGCTCATGAGTAATCATAACAACCGTATGACCTTTCTCATTGATATCCTGAAAAATTGCCATCACTTCTTCTGCTTGTGCAGATGCGATATTGCCAGTTGGCTCATCGGCAAGAAGAATCGCCGGATCCATCGTCAATCCCCTCGCAATTGCAACTCTTTGTTGCTGTCCTCCTGAGATTTGATTGGAGGTATGATCAAGCCGCCCTTGCAAACCAACCATCTCCAAATATTTCATTGCTCGCTCTTTGCGTTCTTCCATTGGAACTCCAGCGTAACGCATCGGCAGCATCACATTTTGCAGCACAGTAGTTCGCGGAAGCAAATTAAATGCCTGAAAAATAAAACCAATTTTTCTATTGCGGATATCAGCGAGTTCATCATCCGTTAACTTCTCTACATTTTCTCCATCAAGAATATACATCCCACTTGTCGGAGTATCGAGGCAACCTAAAAGATGCATGAGAGTAGATTTACCGCTTCCTGAGGGTCCCATGATTGCGACAAATTCACCTTTTTTTATGTCAAATGAAACATCGTCAAGAGCGACTGTCTCGCCCGCTGCGGTTCTATAAATTTTTGAAAGATGTGATACTTGTATGATATTCATTGTTCATTTTTTCTTATAATATATTATTCTATTAGCTTCTCAGCCACCGCTGCCGCTTCGTGTACCGCCGCCGCCAGCGCCTGTTCCACCGCTTCGTGCACCACCAGCTCCACCACCGAATCCGCCGCCGCCGCCTAATCCGCTTCGTCCGGTAAGGCTGGTACTAAACGGTGAAGTAGTATTATTAGTCGTTGCATTTGTGCCAGTTACCACAACATCTCCTACTTTGATGCCAGATGTTATTTCAGTATTTGTATCATCTGAAATACCTGTTGTCACCGGGACATTTGTTACTTGTCCATTCTTAAGAACACTGACATAGGAAGCACCGCTGGATGTCTGTACTGCAGCCGAGGGTACTGTAATAACATTATCAGCCCGCGCAGTCTGAATCGCAACGGAGGCGGACATACCTGATTTAATTTCAGATGGAGGAGAAATGAGATTGATATACACATTGTACGTAACAACTCCCGAACTAATTGTCCCAACACTGTCAACACTGACAACTTGTCCAACAAATGTCTGACTCGGGAATGCATCAAGTGTCACCGTTGCCTGTTGTCCGACTTTTAATTTGGGAATATCCACTTCGTTTACTTGTGCAAGAATAGAAAGTTGTCCATAGTTCCCAATTGCCAAAACTGACGAACCTCCGTTTGATGATGAAGAACTTGACGAGGAACCAAAACTAGTGCTATTGGATGTTGTTGTCACAGTCGATGCAGTCACTGCGGCACCAGGCTGAACCGAAACATTGGCAACAGTACCAGAAATCGGTGCAGTAACAGTCGCGTTTTGAGTCGCCTGATATGAAAGAGATGAGGAATTCAGTTGTGCATTTGCTGCGGTAATTTGTGTACCTTCCTGATTATATTTTGTTTCATCAGCGCTAAATTGATCCTCAGCACTAGTATACGTTGAATTAGTCTCATCAATTTCATTTTGATTATATTGAGTTCCGGTTTGCGGATTTACTTTATTACCTCCAACATTTGAAGTCATTGTATTAACTGCATCTGCAGCAGAAAGAACAGCATCTCTATCCTTTTCCAATGTCGCCTGCATGGCTTGTTTGGCTTGTGTTGCAGACTGATAACTTGCAAGAGCATTTTCGTAACTTGCGTAAGCTGATGCTTGTTCTTCAGGAGTCGCAGTTGATTTCACCGAAAATAATTTTTGCCCCGCGGTTACATACTGTCCGTTCTTGACATAAATGTTCTGAATCAAGCCATTTGACGGTGATGTTACTTCTGTTTGCGAACTTGCATTTACATTACCACTTTCATCTACTGTAGAGATGATCGTTCCTTGTGCTGCTGTTGCAGTCTGATACTGCGATGTGGAGCTTTTCTGTGCAAAAACTTTTGAGGCGAGAAACCAAATCACCAATAATAAAACAACAAGAATTACTCCCTTTTTCCATAAAGAGAGGTTTACAAAACGAGTCAGAAACGACTGTTTTTTGCTTTTGGTTATACTCTCAGCCATATATGTAAATTATAATTTTACTATACTTAATAATTGCTTAAAGATTCAAACTACGTCAATCCTGGGAAAAAATCTTTTTTGATATTTTTTTGATGCACACCCAACTTTTTAAGAACTGTTTCATATCCTACGACCATCGATTGCGGTCCTGATAGATAAAAGAGCCGTTCTGAAAAATCAGGGATTTCTTTTTTAATCAATTCTTGATCGATTCTTCCTACCTTCCCTTTCCACTCGGACGGAACAGTAAATTTATCAGTCAATGTATAAACTACTTTTATACCTAATTTCTTCTCAGCTGCATCAAAAATATCCTGATAGGCAATTTCATCGGCCACTTTATTAGAATAACACAAAACAATATCCCGTGATTGCTTCATATCAAGTAAATATTTGATCATGCTTCGAAATGGTGTTATGCCGATACCGCCAGCAAAAAATGCAAGTTTCTGCTGTGGATTTTTTGGCAAAACGAAATCGCCAGCTAATTGACCAGTGACAACTGGGGTTTGATGATTAAGAGAGAGAAATGCTTTTTTGTAACTGCTACCGTTTTGAGAAAATTTTACTCCGAGAAAAAGTGTTTCCTCTGTCGGTGATGATGCAAGAGTAAAATATCGTCTAGTTCCCCTACTATCTGCATGTGGATGCGGCATAGTCCATTCCATATATTGTCCAGGCGTGTACGCAAATTTTTTGGCTGGCGTGAAAGCAAATTCAAAAGAATCCTTTGCAATCTTTACTTTTTTTGAAAGTGTTAGCAGCAATTTTTCTTTGGGACTGACGATATAGGCAAAAATATTTCCAACACACAAAGCCATTTCAGGAGAAAAAGAAAAGGCAAACAAACTTACTTGCGGAACAGAAAGCAGTCCTACCAGTCCACCATAAATCATTTGCAACCTACTCGTTGGGGGCATGGTAAGCGGCTCTGTAACCATAATTGATCCCAAAAAGAGTATGAACGAATCCAGAATTATTCGTGAAATTCCAGTAACCAAATCATTTCCATGTATTACAGCAATAAATAAACTAACCACTAACACGACCATAAAAAATCCCCATGCTAAATCATAAAATCGCAGTTTTCTAATTACAAGAAATCCAGAAATGGCAACAAATGGTGCCATCCACGCCGTCCCAACCCACCAGCTTGCTGGCTGTCCAAGAACCAAACCTGTAATGACAACACCAACTGCAGCAGGATTAAAAATATGTTTTCTATTAATTGACAAAACATACTTTGACAGCATCGCAAGGGTCACGGCCCAAGAAAGAACTACCAAATCTGAAAATGATTTTGCTGGCGTCATAATAAGTGCGAGAATAAGGGCAGTGATATAAACAGACTCAAAATTCGTTGGTGCATCAAAGGCCCAAGAGAAAAGAGAATTTGCGATCCTTCCAACAGCCACAAGAACTAACGCGGAAACAATAATAAATGGGGGCGTTGATGGAACAAGAGAAAAGTAGCTCAAAAAACTTGCTACGCAAACAAGTGCGATGAGGATATACAGTACCAAACGGTACATGGTAATTCTGTCCAAGACATAGTCAATTTTCTGCATTTTTAATAACAAATCTTTCAAACCTGCTAGTCATCGTCGCAATCCCATTCGCATCAATCATATAGCCGTCATATCCTGGCAGTTTCTCTATAAATTGTATTCCTTTCTCGCCCATCGCAAAAGCAGCAGTTGCGAATCTATCCGCATCATAGACCGTCGGACCGATCACAGTGAAACTTGCGATGCCAGTAATCGGCACATCAGGTTTATGCGGATTATAAATATGATTACCTCTGATATATAACCCTGATGTTGCAATGCCTTTGTTTTCTAATCGAATGACTTTAACAATTTCATCCTGTTTGAACGGATTTTTGATGCCAACTCTCCAATTTTCACCTTGTTCATTTTTCCCAGCAACTTGAATATCTCCACCTGCATCGACATAATAATTCTGAAAACCGTGTTCTTTCAATAATCCCGCTGCGTTATAAATCGCCCATCCTTTAACAATACCCGAAGGATCAATCTTACCGTTATGTACGATGTTAAAATAACCATTGGATTCTTTTTTTGTATCATCAGCAAGCTGTAAAATTTGCCTTACATCTGTGCTTAACTCTTTTTTGGTAATTTCTCCTGCATTGAGACGAGATATCTCACTTTCCTTTTTATAGGTGCTGAACATTCTGTCAACTGATGCGAAATAGTCAAAAATGCTCGCGATGTCGGTCTCTTTTACTCGCTGGTCAACAACCTCTATCGTTATAGGCATCCCCATGATTAGTCGAGTGCGTTTCATATAATACGAGTTTTAAATTCCAAACGCATTACTGGGGTGAAGGATAAAACGTTAAGGGAAAAATAATATTTTTACTTCACCCTTTACCCTTACCCCTTAATCTCATTTAGCCTGTGCCAAAGCAGAAGCTAATGATTGTTGGAATGCGAGACTTGTTTGTGTTGCGCCAGTTACAACATCGACATTTGCACGTTGTGCTTGAATTGCTTCTTGTTTGAGTGTTGGCATTGCTGCCTGATTTACTTGAATCGACTCTTCTTGATCTTGAGGATACTGCAAAAATTGGACATCAGATATTTTCCCACTCTGAATTACCGCTTTTACTTGGATGGTGCCATAATAAGCATTTGCCGCAGATCCGGTATACGTGCCATTTTTATAACTCGTTAGAACTTTACCGCTGCTGACAGTCGCGGTCGTTGTACCAGCACCACTATTTCCTTCTCCAGTAGCAACAGGTGCCGTAGATGGAGATTTTTGATAAAAAATTGCGTAGAGTGCAAATGCAACAATTACAACTACGGTAACAATTATCTTCTTCATGGAATAATTTTATGGAAGATTTCTTTAATCTTGCTTAACCTTTTTGTTATCGTATCATACGTTTGTAATAAAAAAGAAGTTTATCTTACCTTACTTAAAAAATGCTTTTAACTTGACATCTTAAGCAAGTTTTTATATTATAAGCTTATTATGAAGGAAAGTTCACCTATTTCTGAAGTAAAACCTGATATTAGAAATACTCTTAATAACGGGACAGAAAAAAGAAAAACAAAAGTTAAAAATGATTTTAGATCGTTAGGTTACTGGGTTGAAACTATTGGCTTTGGAACATTCATAGGAGGAATCGTAGAATCTGTAGAAAACAATATTGTTATAGGCCTAATTATATCGGCGCTAGGCGGTCTTATTCAAGGAGCCGGAAAAGCGATGAAAGATAATAAAAATGCTAAACAGATTGAAACGTAACATATTATTTCATAAAACAAAAGGCAAATTATACTAATGGGAATGTAACGGAGAATGTGGTCCCCTTCTGAGAAATACTGCTGACATCAATTGATCCGTTATGTGCCAAGACAATTTTTTTAACAATTGAAAGTCCTAATCCATGACCATCCGCCTGTGAGCGAGATTTATCCGCACGATAAAACCTATCAAAGATATGTGACAACTCAGCATTTGCAATACCGACACCTTGATCCGCAATATTGATAGTCACTGAATGTTTTTTGTTTGCTGAAGTAAGCGCAACAGTTGTCTTTTCAGGACTATATTTTATTGCATTATCAAACAGATTTACAAATACCTCTACCAAACTAGATTTATCTCCTTTTATTTTTCCATTAACATGCGCAATTGCAAAAGTGATTTGTTTTTTCTTTGCTATTGAGGCGACTTTTTTATGTGCCATCTGTATCACTTCACTCAACTGAACAATATTATTTGTTATCCCTTCTTTATCCGACATATGGGCTAACTGCAGTAAACTATTCGCCAATTCCTGAAGTCTTCCTAACTCTTCAAGATTGCTTTCGATCAAACCCCGTGCTTCTTTATCGCCTAAATGTTTTTCGAGAAGCGTTGCTTCCATTTCCGCGCGAAGCGTTGCTATCGGTGTGCGAAGTTCGTGAGAAGCATCAGAAATAAATTGATTTTGCTCATCCACCATTATTTGAATTGGACGAAGTGTCCTTCCTGCCAAAAAATATCCCGCGCCGCCTGCAAGAAGAAAAATAAATCCGTTAACAATAATTAATGCAAGCTGCAGACGGGTTTTTACTTCCTGTAGTTCATCAAGAGTAATCACGGCATTCGGTGGTGGCGGAAGCATCAGTTGACTGCCTTGCGATTGGACATAATGGATTCTGTCAATGACTCTTTGAATCTCATTGGTAGAAGCACGATAAAAAGCGATGCTGAAGGTTCCACTCACTAACATGATGATAAGCAAATACCAAGTAGTTAATTTGAGGCGTGCTGATTGAAACATACTACTCCCTTATTGTATATCCTCTCCCGCGAACTGTATAAATAAGTGACGGCTCATTACTCGTATCAATTTTATCACGCAAATGTTTGATATGCACTTCAATGGTACTCGGCAAGACATCTGAATCGTAATTCCACACATGAGAGATAATCTGTTCTTTGTTAAGAACGGTATTTTTATTTCGCAACAAATATTCTAAAAGAGAAAATTCTTTTGCAGACAATTCGATTGTTTTGAAATCACGCTTCACGGTGAATGTTTTTGGATCAAGAGTCAAATTTTTGATGTTAAGAACTGGATCATTTACCTGCGCAGGTCGCCTGACGAGTGCGCGGATTCTGGCAAATAATTCTTCAAAAGAAAACGGCTTCACCATATAATCATCGGCGCCGACATCAAGTCCTGTCACTTTGTCTGAAATTTGTCCCCTTGCAGTAAGCATCATAACAGGCGTATGAATCCCCGCCGCTCGGATGCGACGACAGATCTCAATGCCATCAATTTCAGGAAGCATAACATCGAGAATAATCAGATTAAAATCCTCACCTATTGCAAAATCCAAACCTTCTTTACCGTTATTCACGACATCGACCGCATATTTCTGAAGCTCCAAGGCGCGTTTCATCGCGTGAGCCAATTTTACTTCGTCTTCAACAAGGAGAATTCTCATAGACAAATTATAGAAATAAAAACTTAACGTTTACTTAAGCTGGGTTATTGTAACAAAATACAATTAAATCTCAAATATATTTTTACTCTTGACTCATCTTTTGAAAAGTTCTAATATAAGTATCTTATGCCAAAAGAGGAAAATAAAACAAAAGACGAAGTGTGTCCCCAATGCGGCGCTCCACTTGGTGAAATAACAGTAACTAAAACTGGACGCAAACTCCAAAGGTGTTCTAAAGGCTCCTGGGATCCTGAAACAAAAAAGAATGTCGGATGCGACTATGTCAAATGGTTCGCCGTTGAAGATGTAAAGATCGATGAAAAATGCCCTAAATGCGGAAGCCCGCTTGTCATGGCAACAACACGCTTTGGCAAAAAAATGAAAAAGTGTTCTGCTGGCAAATGGGACACAGCCACAAAAAAAGTCGTAGGCTGTGATTATGTTGAATGGATTAATGGCACGACAGAACCTCTTGATGAGCAGTGCCCTGATTGCGGAGCCAAACTCGTCCTTTTCACCACAAACGCCGGTAAAAAAATGAAAAAATGCTCCACTGCTGGTTGGGATTCAAAGACGAGGAAAGCAACAGGATGTACTTATGTGTATTGGCTGAAACCCAACGAATATCCACAAAAAGAAGATCACGGCGGAGAAGAATTTTTACCCCCAGAACCGGAAGAATAATAAGATTTAAGATTAACGAGATATGATTAAAGATTCTTAAATCTTTAATCTTTAATCAATTTACTTTAGATATTTCTTATAAAAACTTACTGTATTCTCCATTGCTCGGGTGAAACTCTGCCCCGAAATATTATGACCACCAGTTGGATATTCAAACATTTGGTGTGGAACCGAGGTCTTGTCGAACAATTTCATCAAATCGCGGTTATATCCGATATTTACCACCGTATCATCTTGCGCTTGATCAACTTGAATCGCTCCTTTCAAATCGGTTAAGAAACTTGTCGGCGCCATATCATGCCAAAATTGATTATCAGAACCAGGTTGGCCGTATAATTTCACTAATTGTTTTTGTAAACCTGCTGAAGAGGAAGCACCAGGCGAAGATATGGTCGAAGGCTGGTAACTCGGATCATGAATTTTATACTTCTCCAAATCAGCATAGGTATACCCTGCTCCAGCCCATATGACCACTGCCGGAATATCTGGCTTTACCGCCCATGCACGCATAACGATATTGCCTGCCATACTATGTCCCCAAAGTCCTATCTTCATTGGATTAATTTTCAAACTTGACGATGGACTTTTTACTGAGCCTGCCGAAGGACTTATGGTTAAAACTCCCGACGATGATGCATTCTGGAGCGCGTTATACGCATTTAATGTATCTGTCACATACCCTGATGAGAAATAGGCGCCAGCCGGCGGTCCTTGAGAATCACCATTGCCACGAAGATCTATTTTGAAAACAACGAAGCCATTGCGTGCAAGATAATCAACATAGTCCACATAATAATCAGTTGTCGTATATTGTTTGGGTGGGATGTAACCATGAACAAAAACTATTGCAGGGAAACCGTCTTTTGGTGGGATCCCAACAGGAATCGTTAATAAACCATTTATTTTGAACCCATCAGAGGTATAGCTTGTTAAATAAGAAGTATAATTATTGTTTTGAGCAACTTTATGTAAACTTCCCAAACTACTTTTATACGTTTGTTTTCGTAAATATGGAATGGTCAGATTTTCAAAAGGATATGATGTTGGGGTTGGAATAAATTTTGGCCTACTGGCTACCCGCTGGAAAGAATTTTGAATTGTTCGGATAGACTCGAAACTCTTTTGACGAAAATAAAAAACAACAACGATAAGTATAGCAAGTACAACCAATGAAACCCAAAATCGTTTACCCCTATTCATCCTGAGAGTCATTATACCAGCGCAATAGTAAGTTTCAAATGTGAATATTAAGAGAAATAGTAATTTAATGGATTCTTTCAGAAAAGGCTTTTATAAACTAGCTCGTGGCTGTTGATATTTTAAGTACTTTTCTTTACACTCATTTTTGCAAAATGACAATCCTGTCTCTTTATCTCGACAATTTGAACAACAAATATAATGGTAATGGCATATGTCATATTCACAATTAACGTATGAATCGCAAACCGCACCGCAATGCATACAACTGCCGACAATTTCGTGATCAGGAGAGTCAGTATTAAATCCAATCGTCATCCGTTTATCAAAAACATACAATTTGCCTTTGAAATGTTTGTTAGGATATTTTTCCATGTAGGTCACGATACCATCTTTGAGCTGATAAACATCATTAAAGCCATTTGAAACAAGAAATCCTGATGCTTTCTCACATCTGATGCCGCCAGTACAGACAGTCACAACTGTTTTATTTTTTAAATGTTCCAAACGCGGCAGGGTATCAGACAAATCATAAAAATTGTGAATGCCTGATGGGATAAAATTTTCAAAATATCCGGAAATATATTCATAATCATTTCGCATATCAACGATATAAAATTCTTTTTTATTTTCAAACCAATTGTGTAATTCTTCGGCTGTAATATATTTTCCTGTTACCTGTTGTGGGTTTAAATTTTTAATTTTGGTCGTCACAACTTCAGGACGATATTTTACTGATAATTTCGGGAATGCATTTCCTGTCCCACTACTTTTTTTATAAGAAATCCCTTTGAAATACGGGATCTTTTCCATCGCCTTGATATATTTTTCGGTATCTGCAACAGTCCCTTCAACCGTCCCGTTAATCCCCTCATCCGCGACAATAATGCGGCCTTTTAGATTTAATTTTACACATAATTCTTTCTGTTCATCGCGGACTTTCTGCGCCTCCGGAACTGAAATGTATTTGTAATAAAGTAAAACTTGATACTCTGACTTTTTCATAGCAATCATTATAACATCTCTTGCTCAAATGTTAATTCCAATATTCCAGTATTATCAAAATAAGGTGTTTTTAACCCTTCTTCCCATGTCCATCCACGATAAACAGCTCTAATCATTTTCCCAATATCGCCATGTGCAACAAGTAAAACAGTTTCATTTGGATGTATTTTTCTTATATTCTCCAGTACTTTTCCGCCATGTTTATACAATGTAGGAAAGTCTTCCGCATCTTTAGCTTCTAAAAAATAATTCACTTGATCAGTCGTTAAAATTTTCGTGGCGTATTTTGGTATATCTGCAATTGGCTTTCCCGTTAAAATACCAAAATCTCTCTCAATAATATCATCATAAGGAATAACTTCTTTTAGTCCTAACTCGCGCGCTATGATTTCAGCGGTTTCAAATGCCCTTTTAAGAGGAGAACTGTAGATTACATCTATCGTATAACTACTCAATTTCGAAGCAACAATTTTAGCTTGTTTTCTACCTAAATCGGTGAGAGGTTTATTACGTCTTCCATTTAGGATAAGTTTTGCGTTATCTTCATCTTGACCGTGCCGCAAAATAAAAATTTTCCCCATAGCAGAATTATAACAAACTACAACCCAGGCGTTTTGAAATACTTCAAACTCGTCAAGTATTCTGCTGGCGTAACTTGAGCAACTATTTGTGGCGGATTGATAAGCTCATTAACCGTTACAAAGGTGTATCCTCTTTTTTCTAGAGTATCAATAATTGTCGGCAAAGCGTTAAATGTCTGCGGAACATTTGTTACTGGACTTCCCATGTGCATGACGATAATACCTCCTGGTTCTGCTTCATTCAACACATTACTGATAATGTCTTGTTCATTGTCATTAAATCCGTCATTTGAGACATCATCCCAATGAACAGTAACTAAACCTTCCTTTTTAACAAGTTCCAAATCCGCCTGATCGTAACATCCACCGGGAAAACGAAAATATTTTGGAGTTTGGTGGGTATATTGCTCAATCAGCTGCTGGGTTTTCTCAATCTCAAAAGGATATTGCGAGGCTGGAATTTCTGGTTGACCAAAGCAGCCCTCCGATATCATTGCTGGATGGGAAAATGAATGATTTTCAAATTCAAATAACGGACTCTGTGAAAGTTCGCTTGTCTCTTTTGGATATAACTCAATCCACAAACCTGTCAAAAAAAACGTCGCTTTAATCTGATGCTGGAGTAAGTAATTGGTAATTCTTGTATCATCATATGATGCCACTTGTCCATCATGAATCCAGTCAACCATAATCGGGGTTATATCAGCATCAAACGTCAGAGCAATTTCTTTTTTATCACGCGACCCATGCCAGATTATTTGATCACTCCCGTTACTTTTCTTTTCAGTGAGTATTTTCTTTTTTTGTGGGATCAAATTTGTTTTGTGCTGATTCAATAACGCACTTTTCCAATTTGTCGAAAATGGAACGAATCCAGAATTTTCGCTTTTTATCATTCGGATATTCCCGATTTGTGTGCTGATGTAGCGTATAGTAGGAGGCGTTGTACTATTTACGAAAAACCAAACATTGAGATAGTAAAAAAATGTAGAGATGGAAAATATAAAAAAAAGCACAAAAAGTATTGAGAGGTTAAGTTTTTTGTGATTTCTCCTTCTTACGAAGATTACGTTCTTCACAACCTTTTTATTTTTCTTATAGACCTTTTTGTTCACTCGCCTATTTTAGAAAAAGTATGCCTGAGAATCAAGATGCAAAACGGGGTTATTTTTTATTTTTCAAACTAATCGCTAACGCAATAACTGATAACAAAAACGCAAATCCTGAAAGAAGTTCTGTATATTGCGCACTTTGCGAAGGAATATTGTTATTTGGAGACAGATCATTGATTACTTGCGTGGTTGAATACTCTCCTTTATTCTCTTTATCAGCCAGAGCATCTTGTTGGGTATCTGACAAATTTTGCAGCTTTGCCGGATCTACAACCCATGAAACAACCGTCCCATCAGAATATATTTGATATGCTTTCCAATCAAGTGTTGTGGGATTTGCAGGAACTTGAGCTTGAAAAATAAATTCTTCCCGTTGTCCGACAGGAATTGCACCATGACTCCAATCAATCTCTGAAACTACGGCATCATCTCCATTTCCCTTTGATTTTATTGTAACATTCCATCCAGGTGTTGCATTTGGCAAAACATCAGATAAACCTTTTGGGATAAGAAGTTTGACCGCAACAACAGGATTGTCTCGTTCATTGGGAACACTCACAGTAAAATCCTGCGTCGTGGCAACACCTACCTGATGCGGATATACGATAACATGCGCAAATGCAGGAACAACAGCGAGAAATAAGCCTGACAGGCTGAGTAAAATGCTAAAAAAATATTTCTTCATTTTCAGTTATTATCACACTTATACAAATCTGATGCAAAGAAAAATAACAATGCCAACAACAATAACGAGACCAAAAATAATAAGCGAACTATTTAATGGCGAAACTGGTGGATATTGATCTACTCGAAAATTCCATTGTAAACTAAATGGCCGAAAAGCGTTTTTAGTCTTCGGTTCGCCTTTCAATGAGATCTGATACACGTCTCTATTGGGAAAAATAAATGGAATTCGCGCGCCCCAGATGCTATTGCCGGTGTTTGCAAATAGCGACTTCTGATATATTTGATTCCCCTGTTCTGAAACAGTAACAATACAATTACATTTTGCTAAAGCAAATTTTTTTGCCTTGTCCTCAAAAAGGAAATAAAGATTTGCCTGATCGGTAGGAATAGGATCATCATTGGGATCAACATGAAGAGTTACCGTCATATCACCTTCAGTTGAGGGAAAATGAGCGTAAGTAATAACTGGAGAAAAAAGAAAGAGGCAAACTAAAAATAATATGCTTAAACTAAGAAAATACTTTTTCATGGCATCATTGTAGCAAATAATGGATTTTATTTTTCTTAAAACCCATGAGATACTAATAATATGTCAATCAAAATAAAACTATTGTCGTTTCTCCTTTTCTGCAGCGTTTTCTTTTTCAACGCACATTCTGTAATTGCTCAACAAATAAACAAACCTGAATTCATGCAAGCGCAAGTTGTGAGAGTTGAAGGTGTAACAACAAATCCGTATTCTGATTATAAATCAACAATTCAAACAGTAGACGTTACAGTTCTTGAAGGACAATCTGCCGGACAAACCATCAAAGTCAATTATGATTCTCAAAATATCAACGATCTTGCCCTCAACGTAGGAGATACCGTCATACTTGAAAAAGCAACAAATTCTTCTGGACAAACTAACTACTCTATTGAAGACAAATACCGTCTTCCATTTATTTCATTTATTGCAGTTGCTTTTATCATTCTTGTTATTCTTATCGCAGGATGGAAAGGATTTGCCTCTTTCATTGGACTGGGACTAAGTCTTCTGACTATTTTTTCTTATATCGTTCCACAAATTCTTGCAGGAGCTGACCCGCTTACTGTCTGTATGATCGGGTCTGTCGTCATCCTTTTATTAACAACTTACATTGCACATGGATTTTCCAAACAAACCACCATCGCCCTTTGTTCAACACTTCTTGCATTGTTCATAACATTTTTGCTCTCTCTTATCGTCGTACAACTTTCTCAAATCACTGGATACGCGGACGAAAATGACATCGCAATTCATTTCGGTACTCAACATCTTATCGATGTAAAAGGACTGCTTCTCGGAGGCATTATTATCGGGACACTTGGAGCACTCAATGATATCACCACAACGCAAGCAACGACAATATTTGAGCTAGCAAAAACGGATAAAAATTTAACTGCCAAACACCTTTTTAAAAAAGGTCTTGCTATTGGACGCGAGCATATTGCCTCACTCATCAACACCCTTGTTCTTGCTTATGCAGGCTCATCGCTGACAATTTTTATTTTTCTTTTTTATAATTCATCGTATTATCCTCTGTGGGTAATTCTTAATAGCGAAACACTCAATGAAGAAATTCTGCGCACTGTTGCCGGAACAGCAGGGCTTTTGTGTGTTGTCCCGATTGTTACCTTTATGGCATCTTATTTTGCAGAAAAAACCTCAAAAAGCGTATAATACATTCTCACAGGTTCCAAAAACTATGAAAAAAACACTAAGGATCATACTCATTCTTTTTTCCCTGATTTCTCTTGCCGGATTATTCCCTCACGTAACGCATGCCGATCCACCAGATGAATTGGACTACGGTGAACAATACAACCGAGCAAAAGTACAACAAGTAATTAATCAAAACCTCAGTAATTTTCACGGCGCAAAAACATTTAACGAAACACTTAAAATACAATTTCTGGAAGGCAGTGAGAAAAATAAAATTGTAACAGTTAGCTATTCGACAGATGCAACATTTGGTATACAACAAAAGATTCAAAACGGTACAGACGTGGTAGTTGACAGCAAACCCGACACGACAGGAAAAATGTACTACACCATTTATGAACCATATCGACTCAACAATCTATGGTGGCTGATTGGTGGGTTTGGGCTTCTTATTTTTGCCGTTGTCGGCAAACGTGGAATCGGCGCGATTATCGGCTTGGCTATCAGTGTCCTCATTATTGTTCTGTATGTTATTCCACAAATTCTCAAAGGCCTTGATCCATTGACAATTTGCATCATTGGAGCAATTGCTATTCTTTTTGTAACAACATACGTTGCTCATGGCATTTCTCTCAAAACAACCGTCGCCCTTATTGGCACTGCGGCATCGCTTATTATCGCAGGACTTCTCTCTGTTTTTGCCGTTCAATTAACGTATCTTATCGGCATCAGTTATCAAAGTTCGGATTATGTTATTCAACTTTCATCAGAGCATCTGATAAATCCCCAAGGCTTACTTCTTGGAGGCATTCTTATCGGGACACTAGGCGCGCTCAATGATATTACGACAACACAAGCAATCACGGTTTTTACTCTTGCCTCAGAAAACCCCAAACAAAAATTCTCACATCTTTTTTGGAAATCGTTACACATCGGCCGCGAACACATCATCTCAATGATTAACACACTTGTACTTGCTTACGCGGGCTCCTCCTTTGCGGTTTTTCTTTTCTTTTCCTTTAATCCTGCCAACCTCCCCTGGTGGCTCCTGGTAAATGACGAAACAACTATGGAAGAAGTCATACGGACTCTTGTCGGAAGTGCGGCTTTAATTCTGTCGATGCCGATTACCACACTACTCGCAACGTGGGTAAGTCTGAATAGAAAAAAAATAAAATTATTTTTCCCGATCTTCGTGAGGTAATGGCATATAAAAATGTGGAGAAACTATATGATACACCGGAACCGCAAATAAATAGGTAAGCGATGCAAGACCTGCAATAAAAAAGCTCGCTGGCCCATGCAAAAACAAAGCAAGCAGTAAGCCTCCCCAAGTAAACCCTAATCCCAATATTACAGATAAGAGAATAGTTGCAAAAGGCCGTTTTGCAATATGCTGCGCGGTGGCAGCAGGAGCTACAAGAAGTGCAAAAACTAACAGCACTCCAACTACAAGAATTGCTTCTGTCACAGTCATTGCAAGAAGTATCATAAAAACAATTGAAAGTAGCTGAACAGGAACACCTCTTGCCTCTGCTACTTCTGGATCAACTGAGGCAAAAAGTAAGGGACGAAAGATAATAAGAAGCAAAAGTAGTGTGATAACTGCAGAAATAACACTCAATAGTAAATCATAAGAAGTAACGCTCAAAATTGATCCAAAGAGAATACCTACAGCTTCGTTAGCATTGGTTGTATACAACTTTAAAAATAAAACACCAAGACCTAATGCAAATGAAAGAATCATGCCGATCTCAACGTCTCGACCTTGTATTCGTTTTCCTAAAAATCCCATGCCCAAAGCGGCCAGAATGGTAAAAATAAATGTGCCTGTTAAGGAACTTACCCCTATAAGTGCAGCACCAGTCGCTCCTGCAAAGCCGATGTGTGAAAGCGCATGTCCGGCAAATGCCTGTGCTCTCAAAACAACAAAATAACCAACGATAGCACACACTATCGCTATAATTGTCCCTGATAGAAACGCATATTGAATAAACTGATGATGTAATAACGCAATCATATATTTGTTTTTGCCAATAATCGAACCGGCAGATAAACTCCGAAAGATAACGTTGCAATAAAGAAAGACACAGGCAAATTAGTTTCGGCAGCAAGAAAAATGCTAACCCAACTATAGAGAAGCCCTAGAGTTATTGCGAGTCCGATTGTCTTATAAGGGCCTTTGACAAGTCTCATTGCAGTTGCAGCAGGACCGACAAGAAGAGTAAAAATAAGAAGGACTCCTACAACCTGTACTGAAACTGATACAGTAATGGCTGCTAAAATGAGGAAAACAATTGCAAGTTTTTGTGTTGGTACGCCTCGTGCTTCTGCTACTTCTGGATCAAATGAGCTAAAAAGTAACGGCCGGAAAAGTAAAATAACTACTAATATAGTTAAAAGACTAAAAAATGCTGTAATAACAACATTTACCGCACTGATACCAAGTATTGTTCCAAAAAGAATGCTATATGCCTCTTCTGCGTAACCAGTATAGAGAAACAAAAAAAGCGCACCAAACGCCAATGCCAAGGTAAACATAATACCAATAGTGATATCCCGTTCTCGAAGTTCCTTTCCTAATGAACCGATACCAATTGCTGCGGCAATAGTGAATGCAAGAAGTCCATAAATAGGATTTATGCCCAGCCAGACAGCACCAGCTGCTCCAGCAAAACCAACATGAGAAAAGGCATGTCCGGCAAAGGTTAAACCTCGAACAAGCATAAAATAACCTACAATTGCGGCGACTACTGAAACAAAAAATGATGCAATAAATGCATTTTGAATAAATGAATACTGTAGAATGTCCAGCATAATTAGTGTTCTTCTCCAATAACAAATACTCGTCCTTTTGTTTTTATCACTTCAACTGGTGAATTATATAACTTTGATAAGCCTTCACTGGTGATAACCTCCTCTGATTTTCCAATTGCACTATGAGTATTTGCTACATACAAAACACGATCGATAGCTGGCAACAAGAGATTAACATCATGAGTAACAAGTAGCACGGTCATTTTTCTATTCTTTGCAATTTTAGTAATAAGTGCAACAACCGATTGAGCATTGGTTATATCTAAATTTGATAATGGTTCATCCAACAGAAGAATTTTAGGATGGGTCAATAGTGCTTGAGCGATGAGTAAGCGTTGCTGCTCACCACCAGATAATTTCCCCACAGGCATATCAGAGAGATGTTTCATATCAACTTCATCCAAAGCTTGTTCAATATGTGTTTCACGCTTTTTATCCGGTAATGCAATGCCCCATTGGTTGCCATCCAGTCCAAATCCGACAACATCTCGTGCTCTAAGTGCTAAATCAGCTTCAAGTGTTCTGTGTTGGGGAGCATAACCAATCTCATTGTTACCCCGTTTTGGGGTTTTTCCCAGAACAGTAATCTTTCCTGAAGTTGGTTTATAAAGACCTAAAAGAAGTTTAAGAAGGGTACTTTTCCCTGCACCATTTGGGCCGAGGATAGCGATAAATTCGCCTTCGTTTATTATAAGAGAGATATCATGAAGGATTGTACGCTGTCCTAATGTAAGACTGACGTTTTGCAAATTAATGATTGATTGCTCCGGCATATGAATATTATAGCGCAAACTATCGTGTACCGATGAATTAATAAACTCACGATACAGTCTTAATTTATTTTGTGCTTTGGAGAGCATTTTGTAGCGCGGTCAGCTGATCCATCATCCAATTTTGATAGTGAACATTCCTTGGCATGGTTTCTGTGACTGGAACAACAGGTATATTATTTTGTTTTGCCTCATTTTGCAGATTGGTCGTAACCGGCGTCACTGTCTGTGAATTATAAATCAATACTTTAACTTGCTTATTTGTGATCTGATCGTTTGCTTTTGCTACATCGTCAGCTGAGGGATCATTGCCTTCCGCAATCGCTCGTTCAAAAGCAAGAGGAGTTAAGACATTCAAACCCATTGGTTGCGTTTGATAAAGACCAATGGTCTCTGTTAAGGCCACTGGTGTCCCATTATACTTAGATTTGATATCATTCATTTTTTGTATCAAAGGTTGTAAGGAATTATCAAATGTTTGAAGGTTACTATCATAAGAAGCACTATCAGCAGGATCCTGTTTCTTCAAAGCATTGGTAATGCTCGCGGCAATTGCCTGTACATTATCAACGCCATACCAAAGATGAGGATTATCTTCCAACTTGCGTGGAGCAATATCCGCTGCATTCACAACAATCCGATTGTTATTGGGAGAAGCAGAAAGCAATTTGTCCATCCATGTATCGTACTCATCGCCATTTTTTATCACAACCTGTGCATCCGATACTTCTTGTGCATCCTTAACTGTAGATTCATACTCGTGTGGATCAGTATTCGGATCTGAAATAATGCTTACTACTTGTGCTTTACCCCCTGCAAGTTGCTTTGCAATGTCTCCATAAAAATTCTCAGCTGCAACAACTGTAACAACTCCAGGTTGATTTGTTTGCATTGTGCTCCCAGTTTTGGAAGTTTTGTAAAGAACAGCTCCGATGCCGATAATGACGATTATTCCGATAATACTAATTAACAATTTATTTTTCATAGGTTATTGTTGACAGTCAGCACAAATTCCGAAGAATTCGAGCGAGTGACTCGTTACTTTGAAATTCTTTTTCTTTTCAATGTGACTTTCCAGAACATCAATATTGCAGTCAGACATATCCTGAATGTTGCCACATCGGGTGCAAACAAGATGATGATGATCAGCCTTTGATGCTAACTCATACCGAAACTTCCCCTCTTGCAATTGGATTTGCTTGGTAAGACCTTTTTCTGTGAACATATTGATGATCCGGAAAACCGTCGCAGGATCGGTCGCGATATCTTTTTTCTCAAGATATTCAATCATCGTCTGGACATCAATTGGCTGATCTGATCCTTCAAAAAGTTTCATAAGAGCCAAACGTGCTGGCGTCGCTCGAAGAGCAACGTCATTTAATTCTATTTTGCAGTCGTGTTGTATTTTTGCGTTTACCATATTTTTTGCGATTAACTTGCATTAGTATATGCAATACAGTTGCGTTTGTCAAGTAGTATTTTATACAACAATCCTCTATTCCAAACTTCAACTGGTATAATCTATGAATGAATAAACGACTTTTTAACGCATCATCGGGCATACTTGCTTTGGTTGCAGTCGCAGTTTATTATGGCATTACCGCGGTACTTGCTCGATATTTGTCGATAAACAATGATGTCTTTGAACAATGGTATTTACGGTACGGACTTGCATTTTTAACCTCATTAATAATTTTTTATGGGAAAATTGATTATAAAAAATTTCTTCACCTGCCCAAAAAAGAGTGGATTGTCTTATTATTTAGAGCATTAATTGGGAACGTAGCGGCAGTAGCCCTTTACACATTGGCAGCACAAGATGCAAAAATCGGTCCTGTAGCATTTATGCAAGCTTTCCCTTCCTTAGCACTTTTAGCAGTAATTGTAATGCATGAAAAACTCACAATGAAAAAAGGACTTCTAATTTTGCTCTCTTTTGTTGGAGTAGTAATTGTTGTATTAGAGAATCCTCATGATCTTCTATCTTTTAACATTGGTGAAATTTATTCATTGATTTCAGGGGTACTCTTTTCTTTTATGTTTGTTACCCGTAAATGGCATACAGGAATTCTTAACAATCAAGAAATAACGACTGCGCTAATTGGTTTGGGGTTTATCGCAAACTATCTTCTCAGTATTATCATCTATCGGCATTTCTTTGTTTCAGTAGATCATTGGTCGGTACAATTCGGTGCTGTATTGTTCTTTGCGAGCATCGCGAGTGTCGGAAACTTTTTTTTCCTTAACTACGGCTTTGAACGTGTGAGCGGGATCATTGCTGGGAATATACTTAATCTAGAACAAATCTTTGGCCCAATCTTCGGCTTTATTTTTTATCACGAAGTGCTCACAAGCCATGAGATTATCGGGGGTATAATTATATTAATTGCCGTTGTTGCAATGAATATGCAAAGTAAAAAAGAAGTTTCGACACTTGCTACTCCTGATTAAAAATTTATAAAGCTTCTGTTGCAACATTTATATTATATTGTTAAACTTAATTCACTGCTCATGGGATACATTAAGAATTACGATCAACTCGCGACAAATGACGACCGCAAGATTGTTTTGGAACTTATTGAAGCCGCGTATACCGCAATCCAGCCTCAGCACGTCTTTGAACACAATTTTTCACTAGAAAGCGATACCTTAAAAATTTTTGATAAAACGTTTGATTTGAGTAAATTCGAACGAATTTTTCTTCTCGGGTTTGGTAAAGGAAGCGCAGGAAACTGTAAACTTTTGGAAGGTAAACTCGGAGATAGACTAACTGATGGCTACGATATTGATGTTGTCGAAGATGAGCATTTTCAAAAAGTTCATTACACAAAAGGCACCCATCCCCTGCCTAGTCAAGAAAATATTGCGTTCACCAAACATGTCATTGAACACCTTGAACATGCAACAGAGAAAGATCTTGTCATTATTGTCACCTGTGGTGGCGGATCAGTTCTTTTTGAAGCACCAAATATATTAACTCTTGATGAGATTACCAAAGTTAACCAAGCACTTCTTAAATCCGGCGCCGACATTACCGAAATGAATGCTGTGAGAAAACATCTTTCCCGCGTCAAAGGCGGCGGTCTGGCAAAAATTCTCTATCCTGCAACGGTGATAAATTTAATTTTTTCAGATGTTCCTGGCAATGATCTTTCAGTAATCGCTTCAGGTCCACTCGTTGCAGACCACTCAACCATGGATGATGTCAAAAATATTTTTGCAAAATATGATCTCGATACAGAACTAAAACTACCGCCGAATGCCTTTTCTGAAACCCCCACCGATCCAAAATATTATGAACATGTTCACAATATCCTGATGCTCAGCAATCACACAGCTCTTGAAGCAATGGAAAAACTTGCAAAAGAAAAAGAACTCAAAGTTCATGTAATGAGCGATAAATTAACGGGAGATGCACGAAAGCTTGGGGAACAATTAATTAATGAAACACCAGCTGGGCAGCTGCTTCTTGCCGCTGGCGAATCAACAATTAAAATAACAGGCCATGGCAAAGGCGGCCGCAATCAAGCCCTCGTCCTCTGCGCCCTAGACTATCTTTCAAAACAACTCAACTCTAATCCCTCTCATCCATCTAATTCTTCTAATACCTCTAACATTCTCCTTGCCTCTTTTGGTTCTGACGGGTGGGATTTTTATGAACTTGCTGGAGCGCTCGCAGATAAAGATACTTTGAAGAAAATGGAAGAAAACCAACTTGACGCCAACGCCTTTTTGACAGATGATAATAGTTACGAGTTCTGGACAAAAATTGGCGATGGGATCAACACAGGACACCTGGATTCGAACGTTTCAGATTTATATATAGTTTATAAACCATAAAATTGAAAATTATGCTATCTGATCTTTACGAAGACAAATTAAAAGATTTAGAGAAAAAAGCTGAACAGGCTCGGGAGCTCGTGATAAAAAGCCTTCTTTCAGCGGGTGCAGGCCACTCCGCCGGACCGTTAGATATGGCGGATATTTTCATCGCATTTTACTTCCACATTCTTAATCATGACCCCAAAAATCCTGATTGGGCAGACCGCGATCGACTTATTCTTTCAAACGGGCACATCTGCCCTATCCGCTATGTTGTGATGGCACAAGCGGGCTATTTCCCTATTGAAGAATTGCAAACATTGAGGAAGATAAACTCTCGGTTACAAGGACATCCTCACCGGACAGCACTACCAGGACTTGAGACAACGTCAGGACCGCTTGGCGAAGGACTCGGACAAGCAATCGGAATCGCACTTGCTGCAAAGCTTGATAAGAAAAAATATTATACCTATGTCATGACCGGCGATGGAGAATTGGATGAAGGCAATATCTGGGAATCGCTTATGTTTGCGGGTAAAAATAAAATGAATAATCTTATTATGATCGTTGATAGGAATAATATTCAGATCGATGGATTTACCGAAGATGTCATGCCTCTGGAGCCGCTGAAAGAAAAATTTGAAGCATTTGGTTGGCATGTCCTTGAATCAGATGCACATGATATCAAACAATTTGTCGACATAATAAATGAAGCACATGCCATTTATGAAAAACCTACTGTCATAATCGCTCATTCAATCCCGGGCAAAGGCGTTGATTTTATGGAAAAAGATTTTCACTGGCACGGCAAACCGCCAAATCCGGAAGAAGGAAAAAAAGCACTGAAAGAATTACGGACACTAAAAGGAAAAATCATAAGCGAACAAGAATGATAGGTATTAGGGTCTAGGTACTAGGGATTAGTCCCTAAAACCTAAAACCTAAAACCTAAAACCTAAAACCTAAAATGTTGAATCCTAACTTAAAACTAAATCAAAAACTCTTCGACGAAGATGTTGAACTTGCGCCGACACGGGCTGGGTTTGGTGATGGACTCTTGCAGCTTGGGGAAATCAATCCAAACGTTGTCGCGCTGTCTGCTGATCTGACTGAATCAACGCAAGCACATAAATTTGCTGAAAAATTCCCTGAACGATTTTTCCAAACCGGCATCGGCGAGCAAAATATGGCAACCATCGCCGCGGGACTTGCGGAAAGTGGTAAAATTGCCTTCATCTCATCATATGCGACATTTTCTCCAGGGAAAAATTGGGAAACCCTCCGAACAACGGCAGTTTATAATGAAGCAAATGTAAAAATCGCAGGACATCACGCAGGCATTATGACAGGAACTGACGGAGCAACACATCAGGCAACTGAAGATATTGCCATCACCCGCTGCTGGCCAAAAATGCACGTCTATGTCCCTTGCGACGCGATTGAAGGACGCAAAGCAACAATTGCCTCCGCTGATATTAACACACCTGTTTATCTTCGATACACACGAGACAAAACACCTCTTATTACAACAGAAAGCACACCCTTTAAAGTCAATAAAATGCAAACATTTTGGGTAAATGAAAACCCTAAGGCAACAATTTTTGCAACCGGCTACATGCTCTACTACGCACTCGTCGCTGCCAAAGAACTTGAAGAAGAAAAACTGCAAGTGCTTGTCGTCAATGCCGCTGTCATAAAACCACTTGATGAAGAAGGAATTCTTGAAGCAACAAGGGTTTCACAAGCAGTCGTCACCGTTGAGGATCATCAAGTTGAAGGCGGCATGGGTAGTGCAATTGCGGAACTGCTTGCAAAGACAACGCCGCTTCCGATAGAATTTATCGGACTGCAAAATACCTTTGCCGAATCTGGAGCACCTAAAGAATTGGTTGAAAAATATGGAATGGGAGTCAAAGACATCAAAGCAGCTGTCAAACGAGTAATCAGACGAAAAATGTAGATTGATAAGTAGTTGAAACTACATTGCTGACTGGCCGATTGATTTTTCTTTCCCTCATTTTCATAACAATTTCCTTTGCAAAGCTTGCACTCTCAAAAAGATTGTTTTGCTTTTCTTGATCCGCAACGATAGGATCTACACTTTGTATGCTGCGGCCAACATTTTTTCTAATTGTATCTCGAACAAGTCGTTTCACATAAAACCAAAAAAATTCAAAACTGTTTACAGCTTTTTTAACTTCTTTTTCTCCCAAAAATGGATATAATTCCAATGTTTTTAGGATAACCAATTTAAAAAAATCTGGTTCTTTCTTTTCTCCCCGTTCTTTTTTCCCTCTGTTTTTAAATTTGTTAATGGTTTTTTTCTTCATCTTCATTGCCTTTGCCTCGATCAATTTATGCTTCGCATATGCCTCTTTCTCGCTTGACGAATAGACAAGAAGTGCGTGATCCTCATCAGTAACTTGGTTATTCCATTCAGTTCCATATTTAGCAAGCATTTTCTGTTCCCATTCATGCTGTTTTTTTTGTTTGATTTCATTCCATTCATTATATTCTTTCCGATACTCATCACCATGTATTCTAAAGAATAATTCAAGACTTGATTCTTTAAATAACACTTCTGCTTTTGCAACATGCTCTGGTTCCAAAATCTTTTTTTTGTTTTTTCTGAGACGTCGAGAAGATTCCCGAACAAGCGCCAAATCATCGATTGATGCTTGTTCAAAGACCTCACGAGTTGGCAGTTCCTTTTGCAAAAGCATACTACCATACAATTCATGACCATCAACTATTTTTGGTGTTTCAGAGATTGCTCCTTCCATAAGTAGCTCCTTTATCTGGAATTATATAATTACCCTGTCTTTTTAGCTTTATATTTACCTTATAAGAACATAACTATTTATTTACTGTTGCAATCATAAAAGAAACTCGATACACTTAAAAAAGAGATAATTCCCATGGATGCTGCCCTGCTCGACGAATTAAAACAGATTATTAAAGGTGACGTTGCCACTGATGAGGAAACGTTGATGGCTCACAGCCATGACGCGAGTCTTTTTGAAGTCAAACCGCAAGTTGTTGTTTATCCCAAAGACGATAGTGATGTCCAGGCGCTTGTTAAATTTGTTACCAAACACAAAAAAGACCATCCAGAACTTTCCATCACTGGCCGTTCAGCAGGAACTGATATGGCAGGTGGATCAATTAACGAATCCATCATCGTTGATTTCATGAGATATTTCAATCACATCGGCGAAATAAAAGGAAATCTTGCAACAGTCCAACCTGGTGTTTATTACCGCGATTTTGAGAAAGAAACGCTCACCCATGATCTCATTTTCCCTTCTTATCCTGCCTCGCGTGAACTTTGTGCACTTGGTGGTATTGTAAACAATAATTCCGGCGGCGAAAAATCCCTGCAATATGGTAAAACAGAAAAATATGTCAAGCGTACCAAAGTCGTTCTCGCCGACGGCAATGTGTATGAATTTAAACCGCTAAATCGGCAAAAACTCCGCAGCAAACTCGCTAAGAATGATTTCGAGGGAAAGTTATACAAACATATGTATAACTTAATCAAAAAAAATTATGATTTGCTCCAAAAAGCCAAACCAAAAGTCAGCAAAAATTCTGCCGGCTATTTCCTTTGGAATGTCTGGGATAAAGAAAAAGATATTTTTGATCTGAATAAACTTTGGGTTGGTGCACAAGGGACCTTTGGCATGCTTCTTGAAGCGGATGTGGAACTGGTACCGGTTCAGAAACACCACGAAATGGAAATTATTTTCCTGCACAACCTTGATCATCTCGGTGAAATTATTGACGCAGTGCTTCCGCTCCAGCCTGAGAGTTTTGAAAGTTATGACGACAATACGTTAAAACTTGCTCTTCGTTTCTTCCCCGAATTTGCTAAAAAATTGGGTATCCCTGGTCTAATTCAATCAGGTCTTGCTTTTGCGCCAGCCTTTATAGAGATGTTTGTAGGCAAACTCCCCAAGCTTATCGTGCAGATTGATTTTGCGGGTAATGATCCTGAAGAATTGAAGCAAAAAATCGCAACCTTGCGAGAGAAATTAAAGCCACTGCATCCAGAAACAAAAATTGCTATTGATGATCAAGAAAAAAGATATTGGCTGGTAAGACGTGAAAGCTTTAATCTCTTAAGAAATAAAATCCGCGATAAGCATACTGCCCCATTTATTGACGACTTTGTGATCAATCCCCATGATATCGCTGAAGTCATTCCACAGATTACTGGAGTCGTCGCAAGACATCCAGAATTTATTTATACCGTTGCTGGACATGTCGGTGATGGCAATTTTCATATCATCCCGCTTGTGGATATCAATAATCCCAATGTCCGAAGCGCAATCCCACAAATATCAGATGAAGTCTATGCAATTATTTCTAAATACCGCGGCTCAATCACCGGAGAGCACAATGACGGACTCATCCGCACACCATATCTAGAAGGAATGTATGGAAAAGAAATTATCAAACTCTTTGAAGAAACGAAAAATATTTTTGATCCACACGGCATTTTCAATCCGCGCAAAAAAGTCCATGGAGACCTGAAATGGACTCTTGATCATATCAGAACAAACTGGGATACCATCGCAATACCAAAATAAAAACCTTTTCTTCTTTCTCTATTTTAACAATTACGTGATGCTTACTTCTTTTTCGCTTTTGCCAATGCTGCATCTGCACCTCTCGCTGCTCTATCGGCTGCTCTACCAGACTGTATTTCCCCTGCCTTAGCTGCCATTAATGCATTCACCTCTGCTTGTCTTGCTATTTTGGCAAGATGTTGTCCTATATGTCCTCCACTTTCTACACCCATAATGCCAGTATACTATTGGACTATTAATTGTCAATATCTATATTTTTCGAAAGATAAGAAGTTATTATGTTTTTTTCTTCGAGGAAAAAAGATGGCCAGGTTTCCAGGGAGTTCCAAGCATTGGCAAAACCCATTGATCAAGACCAATCCATCCTGCAACGCGCCACGCAAGGATAAGGAATAATTCAATAAGCACCATAATAGGATTAACACTTACCGTTCCTGCAAAAAGATA
>Ga0265338_10001028_pt1 | contig 46692 bp, 32 predicted proteins | sample 42126metaG_FD_193579 | JGI IMG/M metagenome (GOLD analysis project Ga0265338, IMG submission 193579) | Rhizosphere microbial communities from Carex aquatilis grown in University of Washington, Seatle, WA, United States - 4-21-26 metaG | ecosystem: Host-associated > Plants > Roots > Rhizosphere...
CTGGCAGAGCGGCGGCGTCATCAAGGACGTCAGCGGCCTCACCGACCTCAGCGCCCCCTTCGCCGCCTTCGGCTGGCATACGCAGGAAATTGACGGACACGACTTCGACCAGATCCTCACCGCGATCGAAAAGGCGAAGGCCGAGACCGAACGGCCCTCGGTGATCGTGGCCAAGACCATCAAGGGCAAGGGCATCCCGTTCACCGAAAACGACAACAGCTGGCACAAGCGGGTCCCCAACAAGGACGAACTCGCCGCCGCCCTGAAACATCTGGAAGACTGATATGGATAAAATCACTGCCATGGACAAGATCGCCAGCACGCGCGAGGGGTTTATCGCCGGGCTGATGGACATGGCGCCGGACGACCCGAAGCTTTGCCTCGTGTTCGCCGATTCGCTGAAGGCAGCGCGCGCCACACCGTTCACAGAGAAATATCCGGAGCGGGCGTTTGACGTTGGCATCTGTGAGCAGAACGCCGTCGCCTTTTCCGCCGGTCTGGCCTCGACCGGGCTGAAACCGTTTTTCAACACGTATGCCGGCTTCATCACGATGCGCGCCTGCGAGCAGGTCCGGTCGTTTGTCGCCTACCCGCACCTGAATGTAAAACTGGTGGGGCTGAACGGCGGCATTTACGGCGGCGAACGCGAAGGCGTCACGCACATGACCTTCGAGGAATTCGGCATCCTGCGCTCGGTCGCCGGCATGGAAATCGTGGTGCCCGCCGACGCCGGGCAGGTGCGGAAGGCGACCCGCGCCCTGACCAAGCGCGAAGGCCCGGCCTACATGCGCATTGGCAGCGGACGCGAACCGGTAATTTTTGATGACTCGATGGAATTTGAGTTCGGAAAGGCGCGCGTCCTCCATGAATTCGGAACCGACGCGGCGATATTTGCCGTCGGACCGATTCTAAAACGCGCCATCCTGGCCGCCGAGGCCCTGGCCAAGGAAGGCATCAAGACCACCTTGGTGGAAGTCCACACGCTTAAGCCGCTCGACGTGGACACGATCGCGATGGTGTTGAGCCAGACCCGGGCGGCGGTAACCGTGGAGGACCACAACATCAACGGCGGCCTGGGCAGCGCGGTGGCGGAAGTCATCGCCGAGCGCGAACCGGCCAAGCTGGTCCGGGTTGGTTTGCAGGATGTGTTCGCCGAGTCCGGCGAGGCGGAACTGCTGTTCGACCAATATCAAATGGGCACGCCGCACATCATGGAAGCCGTGAAGCTGGCTATCGCCCGCAAACGGAAGGCGTAAACTTTATTGTTCCATCGCCGGGATTTAACCTTACTTCTTCGCCAGAAAATCCCCGACACGTTTCATGGCGACATCGATCCGGTCGAGGTTGTGGACGAGCGGGCCGAACGAAATGCGGACGGCCTGCTTCAACGTGTCGCCGAAGCCCCAGCCGGGCACAAAAATCACGCCGGTTTTCTCGAGGATGGTCCGCGTGAACTCCGAGCTTTCTACTCCCGTGCGGACCACGGTGTACAATCCCCCCTGCGGCACCAGGCACGGCAGCTTGAGATACTGGTTGATGGCCTGGACGGTGCGCTTGGCCGCCGCCTCGTACAGCTTCGCCGTCTCGCTCACGTAAGGCTTGATGCTATTCGTCGCAATTCCCATCTTCACATAATCCGCCAGCGCCATCTGATGCAGCGAATCGGGACAAAGGATGCTGGAGCCCTGCACCGCCTCCAAGGCATCGATGATTTCCACCGGGCCCTCGACCCAGCCGAGGCGCCGGCCCAGGCCGCGGCACCATTTCGAGTTGGAATGAATCGAAACCAGATTTTCCGTCGGGCCCCAGGCAAAGTATTCCGGCAGGCGGTCACCCCACACCAGCGTCTTGTAGGCAAAATCAAGGACGAGGAATGCGCCAACCTCCTGCGCGGCCGCGAGTGCCGCCTTGACGAACGCCGTTGAAGGCACCTGCGACGTCGGGTTGTCCGGCGCACACAACAAAATCAGCTTCGGTTTCTCGGCCAGGATGAACCGGGTGAATTCCGCGATCTTTTCATCCGCCACGTAACGCCAGTTCGCGACATCGAGCACGGGGAAGCGAATGATCTTCACGCCTTCCAGCGCGGTGACCTGTGATGGGTAATTGCAATAGGACGGATCCAGGAGCAGCAGCTTGTCGCCCGGACTGAGCATGATGTGCATCAGGTTGAACGTGAGCTGAGTGGAGTTGCAGCCGATGGCGATGTTCTCCGGCCCGAGCTTCATGTCCGCGCCAAACAGATGCTTTTCGAAGTCCACGATGGCGCTCTTGCACTCGGGCATGCCGATGGTGGGCGAGTAGCCGCCGCTGAAATGAAATCGCTTTTCGTCGCGGATGATGCCGGCATACGCCTCGCGGAGCTGCGCCGGCGCCTCGTGGTTCACCCAGCCGCCCGAAAACGAAATCACCTCGGCGGGATCCAACCCGGCCTGCTTGAAAAACTGCGGGTTGGCCAGGTCCATGATCTCGCGGACCGGCGACTTGGTGCATTTGAAAACGCTGACGTTTTTTGAAATCGTGGGTTTCATACAACTATTCTGCCAAAATAAAAATGGCCTTGCAGTGGCAAAGCCGCAAGAGGTTACCTGTTTTCCCCTTCATGGCAATGGCGCAGGCTTGGGGCTCCTCGTTTACACGGTACGGTCTCCAGTGGGCCGGACCGAATCCGGGCCTGAATTCACCGGGCCGGGACCAGCACACACCGGAAACCGGTGATGACACTGGATCGGCCCGGCGCAACATGCTCACGATAGGATGACAGCAGGCTTTTTGGCCCGACATTGTTCCAGCCACCACCGCGCATGACGCGTTGCTTGTGGGCGTCGTCGTAAAAATCATCGCACCATTCCAATGCATTGCCGGCCAGATCGTACAATCCGAATTTATTCGGCTGAAAACTGCCAACCGGTGCGGCAGTCGCGTAACCGTCGCGATATCCTGCAATCACCGGCCAGTTAGTGAAAACATCCTTCGCGCTTAGATCCGCAAAGTTTCCAGCGCCGGGAGGCGGCGGGTATTGCGTGCCCCATGGAAACACGCCCTCGAGTTTGGTGCTTTTATCCCTGGGTGTGCCGTTCATTTCGCGATCGCCGATGCCCGCCGCCCAGCTCCATTCCGTGTCGGTCGGCAGGCGATAAGCAGCACCGGCGGGAATTTTTCCCGCTTTCAATTCCTTCTCCGTCAGCCACGCGCAGAAAGCGTTTGCGTCGTTCCAACTCACATTCACCACCGGATGATCCGGGCCGGGTGTGACAGGTGTGACATCGTGATAGAGCGCATGGTTCCAATTGGTGCCGTCCCGTTTGGGATTGGCGGCTGCGAATTCGGCGAAATCTTTCACACGTGTTTCCCATATCGAAAAGAAAACTTCCGTGTGCGGCACAGAAACAAACACCATGCCCAAGCTGTTCGTCCAATGCTTCGAGCCAGGCGCAAAATCTGCCGGTTGCGCGTGGACACGCGCGAACATCGCCATGAGCACCAGCACAACACCGGGCTTGTGCCACAATCCGGTTCCAGACGGTTGCATTCGTTTGATCAAGACTCTCTTGTAACGCAATCACCACGATCGAGTCATCCCAAAAGCGCCGAAAGACTTGTGAGAAATGCTTTGGCGGCCGGCAGCGGCTTCCACAATCAATCGCCTGTGGACATTAAAACTCAACTCCGTTAAAACCTTGCACATGCGTCACCCTGGTCGTTTGCCTGGTCCGAACCGGACGGTTTGCTGGATGGCCTGCCTGGCATTCCTGATTTTGGCGCGGGGCGCCTGGGCTGTTGATGCGCCTGACTGGGAAAATGAGCAGATCACCCATATCAACACTGAACCGCCGCGCGCCACGTCCGTTCCCTTTGCCGATGTCGCTGGCGCCCTGGAAGGCAGCCGCGAATCGTCGCCGTTTTTCCTCACGCTCGACGGCGCCTGGAAATTTCATTGGGTTGGAAATCCGGACGAACGTCCGATGAATTTTTTCCAAACAAACTTTGACGATTCGACCTGGACTAACATTGAAGTTCCCTCGAACTGGGAAATGGAGGGTTATGGCGTGCCGATTTATCTTGGGTCGGGTTATCCTTTCAAAATAGATCCGCCGCGCGTGACGGATGAACCGCCGACCAGCTGGACCGCCTTTGCCCAGCGCGACCCGGTTGGTTCCTACCGCCGCACGTTTGAAATGCCGTCCGGCTGGACCGGCCGCCGTGTCTTCATCCATTTCGATGGCGTAGATAGCGCGTTTTACCTGTGGGTCAACGGCCGGCGCGTAGGCTTCAGCAAGGACAGCCGCACGCCGGCGGAATTCGATCTCACGGATTTTCTGAAATCCGGCGTGAACCAGCTCGCGGTCGAGGTGTACCGGTGGTCGGATGGCAGCTATCTGGAGGACCAGGACAAATGGCGCATGAGCGGGATTTTCCGGCCGGTGTATTTGTATTCGACCGCCGCGGTGCGCATCCGCGATTTCGCCGTCCGCACGGAACTGGATTCAAATTACTGCGACGCGACGCTCCAAATCAAACCGGAGCTGGCGGCCAAAAACCCTTTGTCGGCAAACTGGACGGTGCGCGCACAATTGTTCGATGCAGACCAAAAGCCGGTGTTCACAAACGAACTGAGCCACGATGCCGGGGAGATCCTGAATCCCGATTTCAGCGCGAAGATTCTCGACGACCGGATGCCGCAACGCGGCGAACCGAAGTTTGCGTGGCTCGAAGGCACCATAAAAAATCCCGCCAAATGGACGGCGGAAACGCCGAACCTGTACACGCTGGTGCTGACGTTGTGTGACGAAAATGGCCGGGTCATCGAGGCGGACAGCTGCCGGGTCGGCTTCCGGAAAATTGAAATTCGCGACGGACGGTTTCTGGGCAACGGCCAGCCCATCCGGCTGCGCGGCGTGAACCGGCACGAGATTGATCCGGACACCGGTTATGCCCTTTCAACGGAACGCATGGTTCAGGACATCACCCTGATGAAGCAGGCGAACATCAACGCGGTACGCACCTGCCATTATCCCGACGACCCGCGCTGGTACGATTTGTGTGATCGCTACGGCATCTACGTGCTGGACGAGGCGAACATCTGCACGCACGGCACGCGCGGGTTCCTGGCGAACGACCCGCGCTGGCATGATGCGTTTCTCGACCGGGCCATCCGCATGGCCGAGCGCGACAAAAACCAGCCGTCGGTCATCATCTGGTCCATGGCCAACGAATCGGGTTATGGCCCCAATTTCGCGGCGATTTCCGGATGGCTACATGCCTTTGATCCGACCCGACCCGTGCATTACGAAGGCGCGCAGGGCGATCCGACTGACCCGCCCACAGTGGACATCATCGGCCGGTTCTATCCGCGCCTGACAACGGAGGCGTACATCAAACCGGACGCGCCGTGGAATGCACGCTGGGACAAACTGCTGGAGATCGCTCAACGCACAAATGACAATCGCCCCGTGCTGGCGACCGAATACGCCCACGCCATGGGCAACGCCGTCGGCAACCTGCAGGAATATTGGGACGAAATATATTCCAACCCGCGGATGCTTGGCGGATTCATCTGGGAATGGGTGGATCAGGGACTGAACAAAACCGCTCCGGACGGGACAAAATACACCGCCATGGGCGGCGATTTTGGCGATGTTCCGAACCACGGCGGCTTCTGCATCAAAGGCTTGGTTTTTGGTGATCGAACCATCCAGCCCAAATATTGGGAGGTGAAGAAAGTGTACCAGCCCGTGTTGATCGAGCCGGTGACCTTGAAGCCAGGCCAGGTGGAGGTTCGCGTGGCCAATCGGAACCAGTTTTTGAATCTCGATCAATTTGAAGCGCGCTGGTCCGTCACCAGCGACGGCGGCGTCCTCCAATCCGGCGTGCTCAAGCCGGTCAGGTGCGCCGCCGGGAAAACCGCCGTCGTCAAGGTTCCCGTCGCCGCCATTCAAAATCCGCACCCCGGGGCCGACTACTGGCTGCGGGTGAGCTTTCATATCCGCAAGGATGAGTTGTGGGCACCCACCGGGCATGAAGTTGCCTGGGAACAAATGCCGCTCGCGGTCAAAACTCCGGCGGCGCCGGCAACCACCATGGCTGGTTTGCCGGCACTGAAACTGATCCAGAACGGCGGCACGGCACTAATCCAGGGCGATCATTTTGCCGCGACCTTCAACCGTTCAGCAGGTACGCTGACATCGCTGGTCTATGAAGGGCACGAGATCCTCGCCCCGACCAATGACAACCCGGCCGGACCGGTGCTGCAGGTTTATCGCGCCCCGACGGACAACGACAAGGGTTTTGGCAAGTGGCTGGCGCGTGACTGGAAGCAGGCCGGCCTCGACCAGGTCGAACGCCACGTGGATTTTTTCCAAGCCACCCAAACCCAATCCAACGAAGTGTGCGTAACGGTCGTGGCCACCACCACGGCAACTGGCGGCACGTTTGTCCACCGGGCCATCTGGAGGGTGCGGGGCGATGGTTCATTGGACATGAACAATGAATTCAAACCTTCCGGCAACCTGCCGCCATTGCCGCGGATCGGCGTGGTCATGAGGGTCGCCGGTGAATTTGAAAACTTCCGCTGGTACGGCCGCGGGCCGTGGGAGAATTATTCCGACCGCAAACGCAGCGCCGATGTGGGCATCTGGTCGGGTCCGGCGACCGGCCAGTATGTACCCTACGTGAAACCGCAGGAGACCGGCAACAAGGAGGACGTGCGCTGGGGGACGTTGACAGACACGAACCGAACCGGGCTACTGGTGATGTCTGAAGGAGATCCGATGGCCATGTCCGCCATTCATTTTACCGCCGCCGATCTGGCCGCCGTCCGGCACAACCACGAATTGAAGCCGCGTCCGGAAATCGTGCTGTCGCTCGATGCCAAGCAGTCCGGCCTGGGCAATGGCAGTTGCGGGCCGGGTGTGCTCGAGCGTTATGCGGTCCTGCCGCAAAGCAGCCATTTGCACCTGCGGTTTGTCCCGTGCCCGGCGGAAACGGACGCCGACATTGCCGCGCTGGCGCGCCGGTTCAGCCAATGATTTTTTCATCCACCATCGGGCGGCGTCCCGGCCAAATGCGATAAATTTTTTGGCAAAATCGACCCGGGCGCTTGACAGAAATGATTTATTGTCTAGGTTCAACACAGCGGTCGGTAAACTGTCAAACTTAACAAGAACAGTCTATGGACATACACCATCCCTTCCTGAGTGAATTCCCCGAGCATCGTGAAACCGTCCGGCATCTGCGTCTCAGCGACAACCAGTTCCGGAACATGTTCGAGGAATATCACCAGCTGGACGACAGCATCTGCCGGATTGAGGAGGAAATCGAATTCGCCACGGACCAGGAAATTGACGAATTGAAGTTCAAACGCGCCAAGCTCAAGGACGCGCTCTATTCCGCAGTCAGCCGCGCCATTGTGCCAGCGCGCTGAACGTTGACTTTTCCGGCGCCGCTCGCGCCGCCGAGGCCGGTCGCTTCAATGCGATTCGGCAGTTGCTTTCCGTTTCTTCGCCTCTTCAATCACCTTTTCCGCCGCGTCGCGCGGCATTTCCTCATAGTGGCTCAATTCCTCCGAATGCACCCCCCGGCCGCCGGTCAGCGAACGGAGATTGCTGGAATAATGATAAAGCTCCTTGGCCGGAACTTGCGCCTTGATCACCTGGAAACCCCCGTCGGCTTCGATGCCCTGGATCCGGCCCCGCCGGCTCGAAAGGTCACCCATCACTTTGCCCATGCAATCCTCCGGAATCTGGATCTCGACGTTGTTGATCGGTTCCAACAGGCACGGCCGGGCGGCGGCAAACGCCTCCTTGAACGCAAAATAGCCGGCAATCTGGAACGCAATGTCCTTGGAATCGACCGGATGCATCTTGCCGTCGTAAAAATCCACCTTCACATCCACCACGCGGCACCCGGCCAGGATGCCCTCGGTGCAGGCCTGGTTGACGCCCTTCTCCACCGACGGAACAAAGACACGGTCCACGTTCTGGCCCACCAGCGAATTGGTGAACTCCAGTCCTGTGTCGCGCGGTTTCGGCTCGATGCGCATCCAGACCTCGGCGAACTGGCCGGACCCGCCAGTCTGTTTTTTGTGACGGTATTTTGAATCCGCCTTGGCCTTGATGGTTTCCCGATACCGCACCCGGGGTTCGGCCAGATCGACATGGACATTGTGCCGCCGGCGCAACCGGTCGGCGACGACCTCCAGATGCAGTTCGCCCTGCGCGGAAATGACCGTCTGATGCAGTTCGGCATCCACAAAATAGAGGAACGTCGGATCTTCCTCGTGCAATGCGGCGAGGCCGGAGGCGATTTTGTCCTCCTCGCCCTTCACCTTGGCGACGAGCGACGCATGGATGTTGGGTTTGGGATAAACGACCTTGGGCAACCGGACGGCCTTTTTGGCAAGGCACAGCGTGTTGCCGGTGTGCGTATCCTTGAGCTTGACTACCGTGCCGATGTCGCCGGGGCCGAGCGTGTGGACCGCCTCCCGGTTCTGGCCGTTGAGCAGGAAAATCTGGCCGACGCGCTCGTTGATTTTGCGGTCGCTGTTGTACAGGTCCATGCCGGTGGAAACCGATCCCGAGTAAACCCGGAAGAACGACAGCTCGCCAAAATGCGCCTCGGACATCGTCTTGAAAATGTAAAGCACCGGCTCGGGATCGTCCAATCCGACCTCCGCTTCCCCATCGCTGGCGCTGACGGCCTTGACCTTCTTGCGGTCCACCGGCGACGAGCCGTATTTGGCGATGAAATCCATGAGCCGGGCGACGCCGATGTTGTTTTCGGCCGATGTGAAAAACAGCGGGATGAACAATTCCTTTTGCACGGCCGAGTGAATGCCAGCGCGAAATTCCTCCTCCGACAGGCTGCCTTTCTCAAAAAACTTGTTCATCAACTCGTCGTCGGACTCGGCGATGTGTTCGATGAGCTGGGCGTGCAGTTCCTTGACCTTGGTCTCCCATTCGGCGGTGGCCGGCTCCTCCGTGTATTTGCCGCTGGCATCGGTCGCATAGGTCACGATTTCGCTGCGCAACACGTCCAGCTCGCGATTGAAGCCCGGGCCAGGGTTCACCGGAAGGTTCACCGGGAAAACGTGGCGGCCAAACCGTTCCTGCGCCTGGCGCAACACGGCTTCAAAGTCCACGTTCTCCTTGTCCAGGGCATTGACCACAATCATCTTGGGGAGGCCATAGCGGGTCGCGTAATCCCACACCCGGTCGGTGCCGACGCCCAGACCGTGTTGGGCATGAATCACCACCAGCGCGAAATCGCCGACCCGCAACGCGCCCAGCCCCTCGCTGATGAAGTCAAGGTAGCCCGGCGTGTCGATGATGTTGAATTTTTTCCCCAGCCATTCCGTGTGCAGCAGCGACGCCGACACGGATATCTTCCGGTTTTTTTCGCTGACGTGATAATCCGAGACCGTGGAGCCGTCCGCGATGCGGCCCATGCGCGAGATGGCGCCGCTGCAGGCCAGCATCGCCTCGCACAGCATGGTCTTGCCCGATGAGGCATGGCCGACCACGGCAAAGTTGCGGATGTCCGCCGGAGCATAAGTTTTCATAGTGGAACCCCTTTCAATTTGGAGACAGTGGAAACAGCAACCGTTGGCGCTTCAAAGGACTGCGGCCCGTTTGAAGGCAAATGCAACTTGGCGAAAGCCGGTCGGCGACCGGCGACGATGGCTTGCATGTGCAATCTAATAACCGACCCGCCACCCCGCTGAAAAGCAAAGTTTGGCTTTCATGCATCAATTCTTGCCACGCCCGGCCTGCCCCGGCGCCCGAATTTCGACCGCCGATTTTCTCCGGCGGCGTCATTTTTCCATCCGTCTTCACCACTTATTGGCAAAGGCAGTGTATTTATTGGCTTGCAGTCAATTATCCCTTGAACCCGCACCGGCTTCGCAACACCTTATGATGGTCGGTAAAACAATTTTATAATTTTATGAGCACTCCTCCAACTCGACAGGCCTGGATCAAGGGTGGCGCCGCCCAATGCGAAACGCTTCCGCCGCGGCCGCCCCGCCTGTTTCGTTTGGTGCTGCTCGGCGCGCCCGGCGTGGGCAAGGGCACCCAGGCGGAACTGCTCTGCGAACGGCTGGGCACCTGCCATCTCTCCACCGGCGACGTTTTCCGCGCCGCCAAATGCCTCGGCGAAGGCGAACGCAGCCCGGCGCTGCAAAACGCGCTGGGGTACATGAAGCGCGGCGACCTGGTGCCGGACCAGACCGTGATTGATCTCGTCCGGGAGCGCACGCGTTGCATCCGCTGTCACGGTGGATTTCTGCTCGACGGGTTTCCGCGCACGGTCGAACAAGCGGAGACCTTTGGCACGATCATGGCCCGGGAGGAAATTCCCCTGGACGCCGTGTTGAATTATGATCTACCCATTGAAAAGGTCGTGGCCCGATTGAGCGGCCGGCGCACCTGCCCGGGCTGCAAGGCGGTGTTCCATGTGACCGCATTGCCGCCGCGCGTGGAAGGCATTTGTGACCATTGTGGCGCCAAACTGCAGCAGCGCGAGGACGACCGGCCCGAAGCCGTCAAGTTGCGCATGGAGGTTTACGAAAAGAGCACCCGCCCGCTGACCGAATATTACCGGCAACGCGGTTTGCTCGTGACCATTGAAGCCGAAGGCACGCCCGAGGAAATCTATCAACGCACCCTCACCGCCCTAGGTTCCGTCGGGAACAATCCGCCCAAGATCGCCGCGGGTTGACATCGGGTTTTCCCCTGCAATGACAGGCGTTTTACCACGCCGCGCCTTTCCCTAAAACACCGGCAAAGAATGTGGGCATTTTGCCAAGAGCCGTGTAGTGACCCTTTTGCGACCAGCTTAACGTATCAGTAAGATTTAATTGTGGAAACAGCCATCAGAAAGCATATGAATGCAACCTTGCCCAGGTCTCCTAATGGGAAGGACCGTGTTTCGATTCCCGAAACGGCCTTCGGCTGTCCCCGGGATTTTCTTAACAACCGCTTCGTGTACGCAGTGGTTTCCGCCCGCGCCCGCGGCCTGTCGCTGGGCGTGAACATGAACCCCGCCAGAAATTGCAACTTCGACTGCCTCTATTGTGAGGTGGACCGCCGGAGCGCCCCGCGCGAAACGGAACTGGATGTGGATGCGATGGCTGTCGAACTTCATCGGACACTCGCCTTCGTGCTGGCCGGCAAGCTGCAGGAACGGCCGTTTTATTCCGCGTTGGCGGACGAATTCTCCACCCTGCGGCACGTCGCATTGAGCGGCGACGGCGAACCCACGCTTTCACCCAATTTTGCCGAGGCCGTCGAATCCATCGTGCACATCCGGGCGCTGGGCGAATTTCCGTTCTTCAAAATCGTGCTGCTGACCAACGCCACCGGCCTGGACCAGCCCCAGGTGCAGAAGGGGCTCAAGCATTTTACCAAGTCCGATGAAATCTGGGCGAAGCTCGATGGCGGCACCCAGTCATTTTTCAACGCCGTGGACCGGTCCAACGTGTCCTTGGAGAAGGTCCTGTCCAACATCCTGTTGGTGGCCCGGCAGCGGCCGGTGGTCATTCAAAGCCTGTTTCCGGCCATCAACGGCCAGGAACCGGGCGCCGGAGAAATCGAGGAATACGCGTATCGCCTCAAGGAATTGAAGGCGGCGGGCGCGGACATTCCGCTGGTGCAGATTTACTCCGCCACCCGGCCGATGTTTCATTCGCAGTGCGGACATCTGCCGTTGAAAACGCTTTCCCACATTGCCCAGACCGTGCGCCATGTCTCCGGTCTCAAGGCGGAAGTGTTCTAACCAGCGCTGCCGCGCTGGATCTACGATATTCGATTTATGACTCACGCGTCTCGCTCCTCCCTGCCTGTCTGGGACGAAAGGGGGGCGAGGCTACCGACGAGCCGAAGATCATTTTGCCCAAAGCGCACACAAGTCGCAAAGTTGTCTCATCCGCGTTCGGGGGTTCGAGCCTGAAACGAGCTGGCTGAAACTCCTCCTACGCCAGTAACCTTTCCCTTCCAGCACGTCAGGCATTTGTGGCATGATTTGTCCAGATTCCGATGACCCCTGAACCCACACCACCAATCCCATGCCAGCCGCCGGCGACCACAACGGGCAGGGATTTTCGCACGACGCAGTGGACGCAGGTCAGCCGGGCCAAGGCCGACTCGCCGGCGTGGCCGACTCGCCCTGGCCGAACTGTGCAACGCCTACTACGAACCGGTGGCGGCATTCCTGCGTTGCGAGTTGCGGGATGCAGATACCGCGCGCGAACTCGCGCATGATTTCTTCGCGCAGGTGCTCGCGGGCGGGGCCATCGCCCGCGCCGACCAGGAGCGCGGGCGGTTCCGGTCGTACCTACTCGGCGCGGTGAAGCATTTTCTCTCGCACCAGCGCGAGGCGGCGCAGCGGCTGAAACGCGGCGGGGGCGCGGCAAACATTTCACTCAACGAAACCGAAGCCTGCTCGGTGCCGGATGCCGGCGTGCTGTCGCCCGACGCCGCCTTTGACCGGCAATGGACGCTGACGGTGGTGGCGCACGCGCTGGAGGCCTTGCGGCTCGAATGTGCCACGGAAGGGCGCGCTGATTTTTTCGAGCAGGTCAAACCGTGGCTCACCGGAGATGCCGCGCACGGCGACCAGGCGGCCTTGGCAGCCAGCGGCGGCCTGAACGCGAACGCGCTGAAGGTCGCGGTGCACCGGCTGAAGCGGCGCTTCCGCCGGCTGCTGAAGGCGGAGGTAGCCGGCACGCTCGATGACCCTGCCCTGGTCGAGGCGGAGATGCGCGCTTTGTTCGCAGCCCTGGGAAATTGAAAGAATATTGGTAACCAAACGCCACCGCCACGTCAGGACACCGGTATGAGCGACACATCCGTATCTTCGAACTCCTGTCCCAAATGCGGCGCGGCATTGCCATCCGCCGCCACGGCCGGCCTGTGTCCGCGCTGCCTGATGGCCGAGGCGATGGCGCCCACGCAAGTGGGCGCGGAACCGGCTGCAGCCCGGAAAACGATCGCGCCGGAGGAACTCGCGCCATTTTTTCCGCAGCTGGAAATCCTTGAATGTCTCGGCCGCGGCGGCATGGGGGTGGTTTACAAGGCGCGGCAAAAAACCTTGAACCGTTTCGTCGCCCTGAAACTGCTGGCGCCGGAGCGCGTGGGCGATGCGCAGTTTGCCGAACGCTTCGCGCGCGAGGCACAGGCCCTTGCCGCGCTGAGCCATCCGAACATTGTCACCATTTATGATTTCGGACAGGCGGGCGGGTTTTATTTCCTGCTGATGGAATTTGTGGACGGCCTCAATCTGCGCCAGCTACTGCGCATGCGGAAGTTCACGCCGGAAGAGGCGCTGGCCATCGTGCCACCGTTGTGCGACGCGCTGCAACGGGCCCATGACCGGGGTATTGTCCACCGCGACATCAAACCGGAAAACCTGCTGCTCGACGTGGATGGCCGCGTGAAGGTCGCCGATTTCGGCATTGCCAAAATAATGGGTGTGGCGGACCCAGCCGGAAAGGGTGGCCGTGCCGCCGCGCCGCAAAACACCACGCAAACCGTCGTGGGCACACCGAATTACAGCGCGCCCGAACAGAAGACCGATCCGCAGCGCGTGGACAGCCGGGCCGACATTTATTCGCTGGGCGTCGTCTTCTATGAAATGCTCACCGGCGAACTGCCCGGCAAACGCATCGAACCGCCATCGTCAAAAGTCCAAATTGACGTGCGTCTGGATGAAGTCGTCCTGCGCGCATTGCAGCAGAAGCCCGAACTCCGTTTCCAGCAGGTCAGCGAAGTGAAGACGATGGTGGAGACAATTATTCAAACGCCGCAACCTCCGCGGCCGTCCTCCGCGGCGGTCGGCGGCCCGGCTGCCACCCCGGACAAAGGAGCGTCGAAGACCCTGAAATGGGTCACCGCGATAACGGCAATCGTCGTCAGCGTCTGTTTGTTGTTGGCGGCGGGAATCGCGGCCATTTTTTTCTTCAATGCAACTGAAACCGTCAACATCCAGGGCATCCCTGACGACTGGTCCGCTTTGAATGGCGACTCCGGCCAATGGAAATGGATTGATAATGCATTCTACGGGCATACCAAGACGGGCGACAGCATCCTGGCTTCCAGCCGGCGATACGACGACGTGACCGTGTCGGCCATGGTCAGCACCACCAACCGCGAAGCCTCACTGGCGCTCCGCTTTCAGGATTCCGACAGCGGTTACCTCGCCATCTTCGGTCCCGATGGCACCCCGACGGCCGCCTGGAACGGCAGCCACATATGGCTGACCAAGCGAACAGCCGGTGCAGAACAGAATCTGGCTGTTTTCAAATTGCGAGGACGATCCGCTCCCGGACGAATGGAAAAGCTCACCTTCAGCGCCAGGGGCTCCCGACTCGAAGTCCGGCTGAACGATGAACTCGTTCTGAGCGCGACGGACACGAACTACGGCTCCGGCTACATTGGCTTGCGCGTCTATGGCGATTCGGAATATCCCTCCGATGGCGTCTTCTCGAATTTGACCGTTCGTTCCAAGGTGTCAAAACTGCGCGACGAAGTCGGAGCCTTGCGCCAGAAGAAGGCCGCCGACACCCGGTTGGGAAGCAAGGTAAATTATACGAGCGAGCAAGCCAGCGTGCAGGACATTGTTCAGAATCTCGCGGAGCAGGTGGGTCTGAGATATGACTGGCAGAAATCCCATGACCAAACCGACCCGCTTTGCCGCCAGTGGGTGCGGAACGTGGCCATCGAGGGCAAAACCTGTGATGAGGCTTTGGAGCAGGTTCTCAAACCGGTCGGCCTCCGTTACCAGTTGGAGGAAGGCGTGCTCGTCCTGTCGCGCCAGGACGAAGGCACATCGCCGGCCGATCCGGTCGAATTGAAAATGAAATGGCCGCCGGTGGGCGAACGCGTTGTGTTCGACATCGAAACGAAAAGAAACGGAGAGTATCTCTACCCGAGCCAGCCCGATCCCCTGAAAGAGTACAAGACCATGGAAAGGAAAATCGGATTGACGGTCTTGAATGCGGCGCCGGAAGGCGGCCATGAAGTGGAACTGGAGTTTCTCAGCTTCCGGGATCGGATTACCCTGGGAGACAAGACGGTGCTGGACTACGATTCGACCGAAAAATCATCCGCGCCCATGCCGAATTCGACGGCGGATTTATATGGAAAAGTTGTCGACTCCAAAATCCGATATTTCCTGAATGCCAGCAACTGGGTCGAGCGAATGGAAGGCGTGGATGAATTGGCGAAACGAATATCGTCCGGCGCGCCGACGGGCGCTTTCGCATTCTCCAGGAGCGAGTTTGGCGAGAGTTATCTCAGGGAGATGATGAACGGGTTGCACCTTTACCTGCCGCCCAAGGCGGTACGGCCGGGCGATACCTGGCCGTTTCAGATGGCGATCGCCATGAACCCGATCGGCACGGTGAACCTGGATTATGTGGTTACTTTTCAAAACTGGGAACAGCATTGGCAACGCAACTGCGCCCGCTTGGAATTCCAATCCACCATCAAAACCAAACCCGATCCGGATTCAAATCCAATGGGAATGTCCGTTTCCGGCCTCGAAGGCACCACTTCGGGGGTTGCCTGGTTCGACCCGGAAGTGGGGCTGGTCATTGAGACTGCCGCGAACAGCGACATGAAAATGGTAATAAACAACATGCCCAATCTCAATGGAAGCCCAGCCGGCTCCGGAACGACTTCACCCACCATTTACCGGTGGCATGATGCGGTAAACACGACCCTTCTCCGGCATTTTGTACTGGAAGCGCCGGACGGCGGCATTGGCATCGAACTGGGGGTGGACGGAGAAAATATCATCGTCCAAGGCATTATTCCAGGTTTGCCCGCCGCCGCTCAAAAGGACCTCCACGTCGGTGACCGGATCATCGCGGTGGCTCAGGAAAACGGACCGGCGGTTCCGGTTCACAGCGGGCAGCTCGGGCAAGCGGTGGCCTTGATTCACGGCCGGCCTGACACCACAGTCCGGCTGACGCTGGTCTCTTCCGGAGAAGACAGCTCTCACGCCCGGGTGGTCGGTATTGTGCGCGCGCAACTGAACGCGCGGTGACGCTGATTGGCCTAAGCCGGCTTGGCCATCAACAAGCCGACTCCGACCAGTATCAAACCCGTCAAGACACCGCGTAATTCGAAATGGCCCGCATGTATTGGGCGCGTTCGAAGGCGCTGGGTGCGGGACAGTTTTTCTGGCTCAGGCTGCCCTTGAGCTGCGCGACGGATTCGTATTCGTGCTCCTCCATCCAGGCAACCAGTTCTTTTTCGATGACGCTGACATGCCCGACGCCGTGCCGGATGAGAGTGGAACAGAGCTGGGTCACGTCCGCACCCGCCATGAGCATTTTCAGGACGTCGGTGGCGCGATGGATGCCGCTGGTGGCCGCCAGGCTGACCTGGAGACGTCCGTAAAGGATGGCAATCCAGCGCAGGGGAACACGCATGGCCATGGGTGTGCTCAACAGGATGTTGGGCTTCACTTCCAGGGTTTCCAGATCAATGTCCGGCTGGTAAAACCGGTTGAACAGCACCAGCCCGTTTGCGCCGGCGTCATTCATCCGCTTGGCCATGTTGGCAAAATTGGTGAAGAACGGACTGAGCTTCACCGCCACCGGAATGGTGACCTCGGCCTTCACCGCCTTGAGCACGTCCACATAGGTCTGCTCAATTTCCGCACCGGAAAGGTTCAGGTTCGTGGGAACGTAATAAATGTTCAACTCCAGCGCATCCGCCTTGGCCTGCTCGACCAGCCGGGCAAATTGCGTCCACGCCCCCACCGACTTGCCGTTGTTGATGGTGGCATTGATGCTGGCGATGATGGGGATGCGGACGGCCTGCTTGGCCGCGGCGATGTGTTTGAGGTATTCCTCCGGACCGAGGTGATATTCCTCCGGTTCCGGAAAATAGGTCAGCGCCTCGGGGGAGCTGAAGGTCCCCTGCTCCAGATTGCGGTTCAGTTCCAGGCGGTCCTGACGCAATTGCTCCTCGAACAGCGAATACAGCACCACCGCCGACGCCCCGGCGTCCTCCATGCGCTTGATGCTGTCAATGTCCTCCGAGAGCGGCGAAGCCGCCGGCACCAGCGGCGTGCGCAGTTTCAAACCGAGATAAGTCGTGGTCAGATCCATAAATCAATTTTGTTTTATTTTTCGTGGCAGTCGAGGCAACGAGAATTTGTTTTAAATTTCGCATTTCCCATTCTGCATTCCGCAATTTTCAAGGTTGTTGATCCACCGTGGCGGCAGATTTGGCCGTGGCGGCCGGAGCGTTCTCCGACTTCAGATTACGCCCGGACATGAACTGGTAGAATTTGTAGCGACGCTCGGAATCCGCCTGGGCCTGGGCAAAGAGCTTCTTTGAATCCTCGGGCTTGCTCTTGGTCAGCATCTTGAACCGGTTCTCCGAGAGCAGGTAATCCTGCACCTTGGCCTTGGCCGCCCCGGAATCCATTTGCAGCGGGTTTTCACCCGCTTCCGCCCGGCGGGGGTCGTAGCGGTACAGCAGCCACTGGCCGGATTCAACTGCCAGTTTCTGCTGACGCGCGCCCACGCCCTGGTCGAGCGCGATGCCATGCGCGATGCAATGGCTGTAGGCGATGATGAGCGAAGGGCCGGGATAGGATTCAGCCTCGACAATCGCCCGGAGGCTGTGCTCATCTTTCGCACCCATCGCGATGCTGGCCACGTAAATGTTGCCGTAGCTCATCGCGATCAGGCCGAGATCTTTCTTGCCCGCCGGTTTGCCGCCGGCGGCGAATTTTGCCACCGCGCCGCGCGGGGTGGACTTGGACATCTGGCCGCCGGTGTTGGAATAAACTTCCGTGTCCATGACCAGCACGTTCACATCACGTCCGCTGGCCAGCACATGGTCCAGGCCGCCGTAACCAATATCGTAGGCCCAGCCGTCACCGCCGAAAATCCAGACGCTGCGTTTGACCAGTGTGTCGGCAATGGTCAACAGCGCCTTCGCCTCGGGCGTCTCCAACTCGCCCAGCTTTTGTTTTAGGACGGTTACCCGTTCGCGTTGCTCGTAAATGCCGGCTTCGTCAGCCTGGACCGCGTTGACTATGCCGCTCACAAGGTCGTCGCCGAGTTGCGGCGCGAGTTTCTTCACCAGCTCCGTGGCGAATTCCTTTTGCTTGTCAATAGAGACCCGGAAACCGAGACCGAACTCGGCGTTGTCTTCGAACAGTGAATTGCACCAGGTCGGCCCGCGACCGGCTTTGTCCACGCAATACGGCGTGGTGGGCAGGTTGCCGCCGTAGATGGATGAACAGCCGGTGGCGTTGGCAATGACCGCACGGTCGCCGAACAGTTGCGACACCATCTTGATGTAAGGCGTTTCGCCGCACCCGGCACAGGCGCCGCTGAATTCGAAGAGCGGACGCAGGAGTTGTTGCTGGCGGAGCTGCGTGGTTTTGACCTTGCGCCGATCCAATTCGGGCAGTTCAAGGAAGAAATTCCAGTTCGCCCGCTCGGAATCGCGCAACGGGGCCTGGGGCCGCATGTTGATGGCCTTGAGCTTCGCCTCGGTCTTGTTCTTCGCCGGACAGACGTCCACACAGAGCTGGCAGCCGGTGCAATCCTCGGCGGCCACCTGCAGGGTGAACTTCAATCCTTTGAAATCCGGCACCCGCGAGTCCACGCTTTTGAACGTTCCCGGCACATTTTTGAGCGCCGCGGGTTCATAGACTTTGGCCCGGATCGTCGCATGCGGGCAGATGGCCACACACTTCAGGCACTGAATGCAGATTTTTTCGTCCCACACCGGGATGTCCAGCGCCAGATTGCGCTTCTCGTACTGCGCGGTGGCGGTCGGGAACGTTCCATCCACTGGAAACGCGCTCACCGGCAGATCATCGCCGTCGCCGGCCGTGATCTTGCCCAGCACATCATTCACGAATTTTGGCGCACCGGCCACCAGAGGCGGCAACAGCGGACCGGAACCGTTCGCCCGGTTCGGCACCGGCACCTCGTGCAGATGTTCCAGCGTGTTGTCCACGGCCTTCAGGTTCATGGCCACGACTTCCTCGCCCTTCTTGCCGTAGGTTTTCTTGATGGAATACTTGATGGAGTCGATGGCCTTGTCGCGGGGCAGCACGCCGGACAATGCAAAGAAACAGACCTGCATGATGGTGTTGATGCGCCCGCCCATGCCGCTTTCGTGGGCGACTTTGGTCGCGTCAATCACGTAGAATTTCGCCTTCCGGGCAATGAGCGTTTCCTGCACCGGCGTCGGCAGTTTGGACCAGGCCTGGTCCTTCGAATGGGGCGTGTTGAGCAGGAACGTCCCGCCCGTGGTCAGCGGTTTGACCATGTCGTAACGCTCCAGGAAGGTCGGCAAATGGCAGGCGATGAAATTGGCGCGGCTGATGAGATAGGTGGAACGGATCGGCTCCGGTCCGAACCGCAGGTGCGACACCGTCATGCTGCCGGATTTCTTGGAATCATAGACGAAATAGCCTTGCGCATAATTGTCCGTGCCTTCGCCGATGATCTTGATGGAATTTTTATTAGCGCCCACCGTGCCGTCGGCTCCCAGGCCGTAGAACATGGCCCGGATCACGTTGTCGGGCTCGGTGGAAAACTCGTTGTCCACCGTCAGGCTCGTGTGGGAAACATCGTCGTTGATGCCGACGGTGAAATGGTTCTTGGGCTGGCTGGACTTGAGATTGTCGAAAACCGCCTTGACCATCGCCGGAGTGAATTCCTTCGAATACAAACCGTAACGGCCACAGATGACCTTCGGCATGCTTTTCAATTTGCCGATGCCGGCCGCCAGCCCTTCCATCAGCGCGGTGATGACGTCCTGGTACAGCGGCTCGCCCGTTGCGCCCGGTTCCTTCGTGCGATCCAGCACGGCCAGGGACTTTACGCTCGCCGGCAATGCCCCGATGAACCCGGATATGTCAAACGGCCGGTACAACCTGACCTTCAAAACACCGACCTTCTCGCCCTTCTTGACGAGGTGATCCACCGTTTCGTGCGCCGCCTCACATCCAGAACCCATCAGCACGATGACCCGGTCAGCATCCGGAGCGCCGACATAATCAAACAGATGATATTTGCGGCCCACGACTTTCGCGAACTGGTCCATCGCGTCCTGCACGATTTGCGGGCAGGCGGCATAAAACGGGTTGCAACCCTCGCGGTTCTGGAAGAACACGTCAGGATTCTGGGCTGTGCCGCGGAGCACCGGCCGTTCGGGCGACATTGCCCGGGCGCGATGTTCGGCAATCAGCTGGTCATCAATCAACGCGCGCAGGTCGGCATCGGTCAGCGCCTCGATTTTCTGAACCTCGTGCGATGTACGAAAGCCATCGAAAAAATGGACAAAAGGAATCCGCGACTTCAACGCCGCCGCCTGTGAAATCAGCGCAAAATCCGTTGCTTCCTGCACGCTGGCCGAGCCGAGCATGGCCCAGCCGGTGGTGCGGCAGGCCATGATGTCGCTGTGATCTCCGAAAATCGAAAGGGCATGGGTGGCCACGGCGCGGGCGGTGACGTGGAAGACCGCCGGCAGCAATTCGCCCGCGATCTTGAACATGTTGGGGACCATCAGCAACAATCCCTGCGACGCCGTGAAGGTGGTGGCCAGCGATCCGGTCTGCAACATGCCGTGGACGGCGCCGACCGCGCCGCCTTCGCTCTGCAATTCCACGATGGACGGAAGGGTGCCCCAGAGGTTCTTGCGGTTCTCGGACGCCCATTGGTCGCAGAATTCGGCCATGGGCGAAGAGGGTGTGATGGGATAAATGGCCATCACTTCATTGAGGCGGTACGCCACGTGGGCGACGCCTTCGTTGGCATCAACTGTCAGTTTGGGTCTTGTGCTCATATTTGGCGATAAATTCACTGGTCACTGCGCATTTAGAACAAATTATCCTGCCGGTTGAGTTCAATTAAACCCACCGATAACAAATGTCCTTAAAAAGAGGCTAATTCAGTACCGCCCGGATACCCCCACCTTTCTTGCCAAACAAACAACATACATTGTTCACTGCCAATAATTTCAAAAAAGGACTGAGCCTTAACCGGAACAATGCAGTTGAAAATGGGGATCGCGCCCGCCCCGGGCGCTGCCGACGACGCCTCGTCGTCAACTCTTGCATTGGCACCCGCGCACCGATTGGTTCGTCCTTCCGCGAAAGGTTCGGCGCGAGGGCGCGCCGAACTACAGCCGGGGCGGCTGTGCTCCCCACAAACCAACTGAATTGTTCCGGCTTAAAGCCGCGTCACTCACCTTTTTTGACATTCACTTTACATGGCTCCAGAATGGATTGCTTTCCGCAACCGATCTCAGTGAAACTAATGTGCGGAGCTTATGATTTGGGGCAATCTGGATGGTTTCGCAACCGCGCAATAAGCGGAATACCTTTCGCCGTCCTCACGTCTCCCGCAGCTACTCCGCGAATTCCCTCAATCGTTGCCGGATTGATGAACCGGAGCGTGGCCGTCCCCGGCCACAGCAACACCGCAGTCCAAAATTCTCTATGCGTTCTCCACGTCTCTGCGTTAAGACCGATCAGAGGTTACTTCCAATAATTCCAGTCCACGTCGGGAAACAAATTGTCGCGCGCCTCGATTTCGGCCAGCCATTTTTCGTCCACGCTGGTGGCGGTAAGCTGGTCGTGCAACGCAATGAAGCGGAGCAGATGGTCTTTCACGCGGCGGCGCGCGTACTCGGGGCTCGTGCCCGAGCGTAAAATGAACGGCCAGTCGCTGGCCTGCGCCAGCAGCAGTTCGCGCGCGGCTTGCTTCAAAGCCCGTTTTTGCAGGGCCGTCGTAGTTTTCTTTTTTGAAAATTTGTTCACCAGCCCGGTCATGCGCTCCTGCGCGACCTGCAGGTGCGGGTAGATCCATTCGTTGTGCTCGTTCAACCACGTGCGCAGGTAACCCTCCTCGCCCCAGCTTGACGCGCTGGGCCGGGCGACCTGGTTGGTCGTGTGCCGGTTCAGGTAATCGCCCGGCGTGATGAGCCGGATGATTTTCTGGTCGTAGAACAGCTTGCGCGCGAAGTAGTCGAGAAATTCCGGGCCCTCGTACCACCAATGACCGAACAATTCCGCGTCGTACGGTGCAACGATCAGTGGCGGCCGGTCCAGCAGCCCGGACAGCCGCTGTACCTGGTTCACGCGTTCGTTGAGAAAATGGCCGGCATGGTCGGCGGCGGCCTGCAACGCCTGGTCGCGCTGATAAACCGCCTTGTCCCCCGCCCCGCCGGTGATGCGATAATATTTAATGCCGGTGAACCCGCGATTTGCGGGCGAGGGCAGATGCGGCTTCACGTAGTCGAAATCGAGATCGAAGCCGATGTCGCGGTAAAAATCGCGGTACCGCGGGTCGCCGGGATAACCTTCGTGCTGGCTCCAGACCTGGCGCGAGGAATCGAAGTCGCGCCCGAAGGCCGCGATGCCGTTGGGCGTGAAGACTGGCGCAAAGGTGCCGTAGCGTGGACGCGGGCGCGCGTGCAGCACGCCGTGCGTGTCGAGAATGAACCAGCGGATGTTCGCCTCCTGCAAAAACTGTTCGACGCCGTCCACGTAGGCGCACTCCGGCAGCCAGATGCCGCGCGGGTCGCGGCCGAAACAACTGCGGTAATGATCCCGGGCGGTCAAAATCTGCGCGCGAATGGATGGCGGATGACTGGCCAGCATCGGCAGCAAGCCGTGCGTGGCGCCGGTGGTGATGATTTCAATCCGGCCTTCATCCTGCAGTTTGCGGAACGCGCCGATGAGATTGCCCTCGCAATCCCGCCAGATGTCGCGCATCCGGGTGAAGCGATGGTGATACATCCACGCCAGTTCGCGGAACGCGCGGTCCCAGTGTGTGCGGCGGATTTCCTTTTCCGCCAGCTCGACCAGCCCGTCGAGGTGCCGCTCGTAGCGCCCGCGCAGGAGTGGGTCGAGCAACATCGTGCACAAGGTCGGCGAGAGCGAGAGTGTGAGGGGGGCGTCCATGCTGTCGCGCCGCCAGCCCTGGAGGGTTTGCAGCAGGGGAATATAGGTTTCCGTGACCGCTTCAAAGAGCCAGCTCTCCTCCAGAAATTGTTCGTGCTCGGGGTGGCGCACAAAGGGAAGGTGCGCGTGCAACACCAGCGAGAGATACCCTTGAGTCCCCTGAATCTCGTCGCTCATAGGTCAAACGTATTGGAGATCCATTCCGCCACTGCGCGGGCCCGGGCGAAAATGACGATCCCCGCCACAAACGGAATAAAAAGCAGCACGCCGTGAAGAACCTGGACCGGCTCGTGATGCAGGGAACATTCGGCCAAATATAAACCGAATTCTAGCACGCTCAGTCCGACCAGCCCAACGGCCGCGAAACGGACAAGCATCAGTGCTCCGCGCGGAGGGGCGTCCATGCGATCAAACATTTTCAGGCAACGGCGGTTTGAGCGCGGGATCCTGCGGGTGAGCGCCGACGTCGCCGAGATATTCGGTTTCGCGGCTGAATTTCAAATTCGCCGCCCGCGCGTCCGTGCCGTCGGCAGAGACCGCCACCGCCGGCAAATCATATTTTCCGTCCGGCAGCGCGAAACGATAGCTGAACGAGCCGTCCGACCGCAGCTTGATGTCGTGGCCGCCGAGGGTGACCCTGGCCGTGGGTTCGGTCGCCCCGTAGATGATCAGTTCGGCGTTGACGTTGAACCAGAAGCTTTTGGGCTGGGCACCGGCGGCGCCGAACGGACTGGAAAGGCTGGAAATTCCCAGGGATGACACTCCCAGCGATGAAATCTCATGCGCGAGCCGGCGGCGGATGAGTTCGGTGATTTCGAGCGAGCCCATCCAAACCCGACGCACTTCGTCAATGTTGACCACCTTGGCCAGCGCCTGCTCCTGTTGTGGCGTCCAGTTCGAGACCGGGGCGCCGTTGGCGCGCGGCAATTCCGGATGACCGTGGCGGCGGAGTTCTTCGACCGCCTGCGCCAACGGAAGATTTTCGCGCACCGCCGCCTTGATGATTTCCATCAGCCGGGCGAATGGGAATTCAAACGGGATGGTGGCGAACTCGATTTCGCCTTCCGATGAAATGGTGTCCGGCGGCGTGATGGTGGCGCTGGAGGCGGCAATGCGCGTCCAACGGCCGAGCGCCGAATAATAACCCAATTCGGCGGCGTAGGAACTTCCGGCGCGTTCAACGTGTGCGAACCAGTGGCGGGATTCCGGATGAACATGAATCTCGCAAATCGGATGGCCTTCCATCCGGCCGGCGTAAACGCGCAGGATAAGATGCCCGTCGGCGGACCGCGCGTTGAGCTTCGTCTGCTGCTCGCGCGTCAAATCCCAATGCGCATACAGCCAGTGCGGGTCGCGCGCGGTCAGAAATAGTTTCTTGGTGCCATAGGACTCGGGCAATTCGGTTTCCGCCGGCTCAAAATGCTGCGCGGGCGGCACGGGGCCGAGCGCGAATTTCTGGCCGGGGCCGCTGGCGTCCGGCGGCGCCGGTTGGTCGCCTTCCAGCAGGAGCGGCGGAATTTCAATTTTGGGAGCGCGAACCGCAGGCGTCCGGGTCACGCTTCGTTTCACTTTGTTATAGGCGGAGACGATGTTGTCCTGCAGCTTTTTGGCTGCGGTGCGCTTGGTTTTCACCGGCACCATCGGAGTTTCATTGTCCGCCATTGCCGGCTCGGACGGCGGTTTGGCGTTGCGACGCGGGCGGGTTAGGCTGGGGTCCTTCTTTTTTTTGGCTGGCACGGGTGCTGGTTTAGTTTTCATAACCGCGATTCCCTGGTTTATGCAGTCACCTAACTGCAGGGACAAATTTACGCGAATATTAGCCGGATGCAACGGCAATTTTGCCGCGGTCGGTCGATAACTTTAATTTAAGCGCTTGCCAGCAGGCGGTCGGGGGTGTTCCTTATTGATAAATCAGTATATGGCCGTGAAGAAAATCAATCAATCCGATCAGCCGGCTGCCACGATTTTCGTGGTGGACGACGAGCCGATGTTGCTGGAAATGGCCGCGATGATCCTGGCGCCGCTCCAGTTCCGCGTCCGGACGTTTCGCGATCCGCAGACGGCGCTGGCGGAATTCTCCAAAGCCAATCCGCGGCCCGCGGTGCTCGTGACCGATTATGCCATGCATTCCATGACCGGCATGGACCTGATCCGCGAATGCCGGCGCATTCAGCCGGAGCAAAAGATCGTTCTCCTGAGCGGCACGGTGGATGAAAGCATTTACAACAATGCCGAGGCCAAGCCGGATCACTTTCTGGCCAAGCCGTATCAGGTGAGCGATTTTGTCAACCTGGTGCAGTCGCTCGCAAAGGAGTAAAACCGCGCCGCCGGTCCGGGAGGCCGGCGGAAAGACCGATTGAATTTATGATCAAAAAAATATTGATTGGCGGAGCCATCGGATTGGTGGTGGTCATGATTGTCGCCGGGCTGGTCGTGGGTTTCTTTCTCGGGGACATTGTCAAAAAGGGCATCGAAACCTTCGGGCCGGAAATGACCCAGGTTGCCGTCAGCGTGGACACGGTGAACGTGTCATTGATGACGGGTTCGGCCAGCATCAAAGGTCTGGTCATCGGAAATCCCAAAGGCTACCAGGCGCCGCAGGCCATCAGTGTCGGGTTCATCGCCGTGGGGGTGAATCCGGCTTCGGTCCTGTCAGACAAAATCATCGTGCGCACAGTGCGCGTGGAAGCGCCGCAAATCACTTTTGAAGGGAATCCGCTCACTGGAAACAATCTCAGCCAGATCCTGCAAAACGTGAGCGCCTTCAACCACGGCGGCGGACCTGCGCCCACCAACGCCGGTGCCCCGGCCAATCCCAAGGCGGGTAAAAAATTCGAAGTGGATGACTTTTTGATCACCGGAGCCCAGGTCAATTTTAACGGCAACCTCGTGACGGTGCCGGATGTTCATCTCACGGGTCTGGGCAAAGGCAGTACCGGGATTACCGCGGTGGATTTGACGCAACGGGCCCTTGAAGCCCTCACCGCCGCCATCATCAAGGTCGTCGCGGCCAACGAACTCGGCAAGAACGCCGGCCAAGTGGGCAAGGACCTTGGAAAAATGTTGGGGTCGGGCGGATCGGGCATGACCAATCTCACCAAAGGGTTGGGCGGCCTGTTCAAGTCATCGACGCATTGATTGATTTACCGGCACGCCGGCGATTTTTAGTTTGCAAACGCAGTGGGGATCATTAGACTCCGGTTGAAGCCCGTGAGTTAAGGTTATGTTTTTTGGCGTGGACTATTATCCTGAGCAGTGGGTTTTCCCTTATGTCGGCACCGCCGACAACCCCGAGGGTGGATGGGAACAGGATGCTGAGTTGATGGTCAAGGCCGGCATCAACGTGGTCCGCATCGGCGAATTCTCCTGGGGACTCTGCGAACCCGAGGAAGGCCATTACGACTTTTCCTGGCTGCGCCGTGTGATGGACATCATGGCCCAGCACAACATCCAAGTGGTTCTTGGTACCCCCACCGCCGCGCCGCCCATCTGGCTGGCCAAAAAACATCCGGAAATCCTGCCACTGGATGAATACGGCCTGGCCAAACACGAAGGCACCCGCCGCGCCGTCTGTTTCAACAATGATATTTTCTGGAACACATCCAAGCGCCTGGTGGAAAACATGGCCCGGGCCCTGGGCGATCATCCGCAATTGATTGCCTGGCAGATTGACAGCGGCCTCGGCGGACATCTCACGGAATGGTCGTTCAACGAAGATTCGCGCCTGGAATGGCAAAACTGGCTCAAATTAAAATACGAAACCATCGAACGGCTTAACAGCCAGCTCGGACTGCGTTGCTGGAGCCAGGTAGTTTCCTCATTCGACGATGTGCCCATGCCCAAGCACGCGCCTGCGCCGCACAATCCGGCGCTGTTGCTCGATTGGTGCCGTTTCTGCAGCGACGCCATAATCGCCTTCGCCCGGATGCAGGCTGATGTGCTGCGCGAGCTTTGCCCGGATCACCCGGTCACCGTCAACCTCCGTGCGCTCACCCGGAAGTTCGACCACTTTGACATGGCCAACGTGGTGGATTTCGTCTCCGTCGAGAGCAACGCCGCCATCAAGACCAAATCCAACGAGCTCGCCTGCGACATTGACATTCTTCGCTCGCTCAAAAAGACCGACATCCGGACGCCCAACAGCGACTGTGGATTCTGGGTCATTGAACAGAAAGCCGGGCAGGTCAACTGGCAGGACGTCAACTCGCTCGTGCGGCCCGGAGTCATCCGGCTGCTCACCTATCAATTGATCTCGCGCGGCGCCTGCGGTGTGTTCTTTTACCACTGGCGCCAGCCGCGCATCGGCAATGACAAATTTTTCGGCGCCGTGCTGCCGCACCACCTCGAAGGCAACACCCGCATCTTCAAGGAAATCAGCCAGATTGGCGAAGAATTGAAACTGCTCGCCCCGGCCATCCGGGGCACCCGGATTGTGGCTGACGCCTGCATTCTTTACTCGCACGATAATGACTGGGCGCTGCAACAGCCGATGCAGCCGAACAAGTTCTTCAACCTCCGCGAACACATCCAGCTGGTTTACAACGCCCTGCATGACCGCAATATTTCCGTGGATTTTGCGCGACCGACCGAAGACCTCTCGCAATACAAAATTGTGTTCGCACCGTCGCTGCACCTGCTGTCCGCGGGCGAGGCCGACCGGCTCAAATTGTATGTGCAAAATGGCGGCACGCTCGTTGGCACGTTCAACACCGGGCTGGTAAACGAGCACTGCATCGTGCCCGACGACGGTTACCCGAACAACATGACCGACTTGTTCGGCCTGGAAGTCCTGGAATTTGATCCGGTTCCTCCCGGCGAGGAAAATCATCTCACCTTCAAGGGCGCGTTTCCGACCAGCCATTTGCATCCGGCCCGGCTCTGGTGCGACATCATCGAACCCAAGGGCTGTCAGATTCTGGCGACGTATGCGAAGGACTTTTACGCCGGACGTCCCGCCGTGACCATGAACAATTTCGGCCTTGGCCGGGCCATTTACATCGGCACCATGAGCCACCAGCATTTCTATCACGACCTCGTTTCCTGGCTGCGACAGATGTGCAACCTGCATCCCTTGTTGAAAGTGCCGGAAAATGTGGAGGTCAGCCTGCGGGAAAAGGAAGGCATGCGCGTCTTTTTTTTGCTCAACCACCAGAATTCACCCGTGCGCATCCAGTTTTACAAGCCCATGCACGACTTCCTCACCGGCAACACTTTTTCCGGCAATTACGACCTGCCTCCGCATGGCGTGCTCGTCCTGGATGAACATCCCGAAGATAAAATCTCCGGCTCCGGCATTTGATTTTGCAGATCATTTACCACGGTGAATTTTCCCGAAGCAATTCCCGCCGCCCTGGCCTTGTTGAGCCTGGGCCTTCTGATCTGGCAATGGATTGCCGCCGTCCGGTTTCCCCTGCACCGGCGGGTCACTGATGGGTCTTTTGCCCCGGCCATCACCCTGCTTAAACCGCTCAAGGGCTGCAACGGCACCACCGCTGCATCGCTCCAAAGCTGGTTCATTCAGGACTATCCCGGCCCGATTCAATTTCTTTTCGGCGTGGCCCGCGCGGACGATCCGGTTTGTAAAATCGTCCGCGAACTCCTGGAAAAAAATCCCGGCCACGACGCGCAGCTCGTGGTCTGCGCCAAATCCCTGGGCGCCAACGGCAAGGTCTCAACCCTCGCCCAGCTTGAACCGCTGGCCCGGCATTCGTTGATTCTCGTCGGCGATGCCGACGTGCGCGTCCCGCCGGATTTTCTCAAGAACGTTGTCGCACCGCTGCGCGATACAAACGTCGGGCTGGTCAATTGTTTCTATCGGCTGGCGGATTCCACGACCACCGCCATGCGCTGTGAAGCCATTGCCATCAACGCCGATTTTTGGAGCCAGGTTTTGCAATCCACCGCCTTCCGTCCGCTCGACTTCGCCCTGGGTGCGGTGATGCTGACCCGTCGCGAATTGCTCGCGGAAATCGGCGGCTTTATCACCCTGGTGAACTGTCTGGCCGACGACTACCAGTTGGGCCATCGCATCGAACGGCACGGCCATCGCATTGAACTTTGTCCGGTGGTGGTCGAATGCTGGGAGGGCCCGATGTGCTGGCGGGACGTCTGGAAACGGCAGCTTCGCTGGGCCCGGACCATCCGGGTCTGCCAGCCGGCGCCCTATTTTCTCAGCATCCTGTCCCATGCCACTTTTTGGGCGCTGGTCTGGCTCACCACATCACTTGCCAGATCGCAGCCGGTGTCCGTTCCCTTGATGGCCGCCGTCTGTCTGTTCGTCCGCATTGTGATCGCGCAAAATCTCCAAAGCCGGTTGATGCAATCGCGCCGCAACCTCGCTCCGCCCTGGCTGGTGCCGATCAAAGATTTGCAGCAGGTGGCGATCTGGGCCGGCGCGTTTTTGGGAAATACGGTCGAATGGCGGGGGCAAAAAAAACGGATGCGACCGGACGGCACCTTGCTGCCGGAAAACGTCTGACCCGGGTCACACTTCCGAACACGGCTGGTTTCCCGGCGATGGCAAATTCCAATTAATCCGCCTGCGCTGACTGGACCAAGGGCGGCATCCTTTGTTTTTGCGAGGTTGAAAGCACAAAAAATGGTGGGCGATGAGGGATTCGAACCCCCGACCGTCTCCGTGTAAAGGAGCTGCGCTACCACTGCGCCAACCGCCCACGACCGAGAATCTTATTCATTTGCCGGGCCGTTGGCAATCTTCGCAACCACTGCTTGCAGCCGGTACCGACCACGCCAACGGACCATTTCCAGCCCGGCAGCAACAAAGAGGCCGGGAACCAGCCGGGAAAAAGGCAGCCCGGATCCAGCGGCTGCCATACCCGGATCGTTATTTTTTCCAGGCGCGAAAGATTTTTTGAAAGATTTCACATTTATGAACGTATTGCCTTACAGGCGGTATTGCCAGATTAACCGGCGTTGCAGTTTTTAGTGCTGACGCCTCTGATCACGATTCAGGCGCGGGTCTGCGGGGTACAATTTATACCAGCCCCGATCCTATGGGTTATAGGGTTATAGGGTTATGGGGAATAAGGGCGGGGCTGGTATTTGAATTACAAAACATAGATGGCACGGATCCCAGGCAACACAATCCCGCCAACGGCGGGGAACAACCATGACATCGCATGCGCATTTTGTTTTTAGAATACGACGCTCGCGACCGGCATTCGTTGGAAAACGCGTTGATTAATGAGGGCTTGGGGAGTCAAATCATCTGCGCAAAATCTAAAGAGGAATTCCACGCGGCATTGAAACAGGGCCGGTATGATTTGATTGTCTCAAATCTCGCCCTTCCGGACGCCGACCGGAACGCCCTGCTGGCCGCCAGCCACGAACTGCAATCGGACGCACCGGTCCTTTTTGTTGCCGGGGCCATCGGGGAAGCGCCGGCCAAGACTGCAAATTCCATTCTTAAGAACCATCAAAATGGATTGGAACATGTCATTCGTCTGGCGTTGGGCAAATCCTCCGAACGCAAGGAACGGCAGCCGGTGGAGGGGCCGTTGCGGTTTCAATCCAGCGCGCTGGAAGCCGTGGCCAACGGCATCCTCCTAACGGACGCGACCGGGAAAATTCTTTTTGCCAACCGGGCTTTTTGTGTCATGACCGGTTATGCCCCGGAGGAAATTCTGGGCAAAACCCCGGCTTTTCTCAACTCTGGCAAACAGGACGCCGGATTTTTCAGGGATCTCTGGAATACCATCCTGAATGGCCAGGTCTGGCAGGGGGAATTGATCAACCGCCGCAAAGACGGAACCCTCTACCACGAGGAAATGACCATCACCCCCATCCGGGCGGAGAACGGGAACATCAGCCAGTTCATCTCGGTCAAGCAGGACATCACCCAACGCAAACAGTTCAAGGAGCAGTTGCATCAGGCGCGGAAAATGGAAGCGATCGGCCAGCTTGCCGGTGGCATCGCCCATGATTTCAACAATCTGCTGACCGTCATTCATGGCAATGTCCAACTGGTGATGATGGCCAACCGCCACCTGGATGAGGAGAACTCCCAATGGCTCAAGCAGGCCATTGATGCCACGGAACGCGCCGGGAATTTAATCCGCCACCTGCTCGCGTTTGGGCGGAAACAGGACATTCAGTTTCAGCCGCTCAACCTGAACCACGTCATCAGCAATTTCACCAAAATGCTCCATCGGGTCATCGGCGAAAACATCACCCTGCGATGCAGTTATGCCAAAGACCTGCCGCCGGTGGATGCCGACATCGGCATGATGGAGCAGGTTCTCATCAATTTGATCGTCAACGCCCGCGACGCCATGCCCGAAGGCGGATCCATCACCATCGCCACGGAGGCCATCCAGGTCAACGCCGTTCGTCTCCAAACTCATCCCGAAGCCCAGCTCGGTCAATTTGTTCGCATCACGGTAAGCGACACCGGGTCGGGCATCTATCCGGAATATTTGCCGCGGATTTTCGAACCCTTTTTTACCACCAAGGAGGCGGGCAAAGGCACCGGCCTCGGCCTGGCGACAGTCTATGGCATCGTCAAACAACATCAGGGATGGATCGAGGTTTCCAGCCGGCTGGGGAGCGGAACCACTTTTGAAATATTCCTGCCGGCGGGTATTTACGGCGGGCCAAAAGCATCCCTCCAACTGAAAAAAACGGTTCCGGCCGATGGACATGAAAAAATACTGCTGGTCGAGGACGACGCCGACGTCAGGATGGTTGCGCGGGATGTGCTGGAAGAATCGGGTTATCAAATATTGGAGGCGTCTGACGGTTCGGAAGCGTTGAATGTCTGGAAGTCCAGCTCGTCGCAGGTGGATCTGTTGCTGACGGATATCATCATGCCGGGCGGCCTTAATGGGTGGGAACTGGCCGACCGGTTAAGAGGCGAACAACCAGGTCTAAAAGTGATATTGATGAGCGGCTACAGCCACGAACGATTTGGAAAAATCCAGCTCAACAGTCATATTCTGCCAAAACCATTTTCATCGGAAAGTCTTACCGAGACCGTCCGAAGCTGTCTGGATTCGGCACGCGTAACGAGTTGAACCGGTCTGGTTCTGGAAGTGTTCGGGCCGTTGCCGGCGACGTCTGTGACAGGGCAAGGGCGGGATCAATCCATCTTCAACATCTTTCGGGTTTCCTGCAACGCCTGGTGCATTTCCGCAGCCGACGCGTACCGTTGCGTCGGATCGGGCTGACACGCTTTAAGGATGACGATGTTCAAAGGAAAAAAATCCTCCGGATCACCTCCTCCTTCCACCAGGGTGGTGGCAATTTCTGGAAAAAAAGCCGCCTTGCGGCCGGTGCTGAGCACATACAGCACCATGCCCAGGGCGTAAATGTCCGCCTGCGGTGTGCCCGGCCTTTCCGGCGGCGGTGGCATGTAGCCGGGCGTGCCCACGAGCGTCCGCTCCGGGTCGGAAAGCCTGATGTCGGTGATGAGCCCCATGTCGGCAAGTTTGGGATGGCCGTTCACAAAAATGATGTTCTGGGGCTTGATGTCACGGTGCGTCAACCCCTGGCCATGGAGGAAACCAACGGCATCACTCAAGGCCAGCCCAATCCGCACACACTCCCGCACCGGCAGCCGCCGGCCATGGGAACGGGCGCGTTCACTCACCAGATCCCGGGGCTTGTAGGTTGAAGGCTCCGTTTCCCAGCCGGGTTCGAGCGGGTCTCCCAGTTCCATCACGTAATAGAAATAGCCCGACTGTTTCTCGCTGACAAATTCCACCCGCAACAGGCCGGGATGTTTGTCGGAAACCGGCTGGTACTTTTTAATGCCATTGAATTCGCGTTCAAAGGGGTCGGCGTTCTGGTCGAAGTTTGCCAGGTAAACCGCCTTCAACGCCCGCCATTGGCCGGTCGCATTCCGTGCCAGCCAGACTTTTCCATAGGCACCCTCGCCAAAAGGCGGATTGAACAATTTGTAATCGGGAGCTTCCGGCATGTCCACGATGGCCGCGGCCGGGCGTTGTGGAAATGACAAAGCCACCGAGACCGTTCTTTTTTCAAGAAGCTGGGGTATTCTGATGGCCACGGCACAGGCCAGCGCACAAGGCACCTGTCCGCCGGCGATCACCAGCCAGGGAAACCAAAAATTCGTGAAGTAGCTCGCTAAGACGGCCCCGAAGGCCACCAGCAGGGCCACTGCCAACGCCACCCCGCACGCCACCCGCAATCGCACCCGACATAACCCGCCACCCAGCAGCATCCCGGCAGTCACCAGCGCCAACACCTCCAGCCACCATTCTGGCCGCCGCAACCAGTCGCCGTTCACCAAATTCAGAAACGAAGTGATCAGAAGTTCCACGCCCCCGGCTGATTCGTGGGTCCACCGCGTGTAGGGCGTGCGGAATTTGTCGGGTTCATTGCCATTGGGAACCAAGGTTTCCGGCGCCGTACCGATGAACACGATCTGGCCGCGAAAATAATTTGTCGGCCGGTCCAGCGCAAACCGGTAACTCATCCGTGTCCATGCGCCATCGCGACCGTAATAACGCAGCCAGCGTTCCTCCGGCTTTTCGCTCAATGATGCCCCGGCCAGCCGCGCGGCCGTCCAAGGCAGGCTCGGATAAGAAGGTCCCGGTGAGGGAAAGGGCCAGTGCCGGCGCACAATCAAATCGGAGTTGTCGAAGCAAGCCACACCCCAATTGTTCCCGGCAGCAGTTCGAAACAACTCGTACGACAACGTTGGCTCCGCTCCGTCCAAGGTCTGGAGTTCGGTCTGATAAGTGACCTCCGCCTGTTTGGCCGCCAGCACCATGCACTTTTGCCGCCGCATCGCATCGGCCAATGCCGCATCCTTTGCTGGATCGCCCGGTCGTTCAAAGAAGGAGTCGAATGCCACGAGAGCGCAACCATCGTCTGCCAGCCGATTCAATAATTTGGCGTGCAATCCACGGTCCCATGGCTGGCCGCGAGTTTGGTGGAAATAAGCGAATGCCTCATTGTCCATCAGGATCAGGGTGATCCGGTTTGTCACCGCCGGCGCGCCGAAGCGGAACAAATAATCATAGCTGGCATTCACCCAGGGCTCCCCCAGCGGCATCTTCCACAGCATGAGACCGCAAAGCACCGCCACCGCCGCGCCCAGCACGGATTTGAATAATTCACTTTGGCTGATGGCTTTCAACTTCACCGCTGATCAAGTGTAAAAAAATACCGGAAAGAAATCAGTGATTTTTCTCCCGGTTATGGGAAAACCGGACAATACAACCAGTGAAGCAGCAAGGATTTGCTGTTATTTGATTGTAATTTAATGCAGATTTTTTGAAAGATTGGCCTAAAGGTTCCGTATTGCTTGATAATCGCCTGAGACTGAAGAAAATAACACTGCTGTACCGGTTCTAGGGAATGTCAGGCGCGGGAGAACAACAGCAAAAACCCAAATACCCTATAACCCATGAGTAAACATGTCCTTCAAATGCCCGGCGTAATTGCCAGGGCAGCCATCACCGCCACATTGGTGGCCATTGCCACCAATACTGTCCAAGCCCAGACCGCCGACGATCTGGATCAGTCTGCGTTTCCCATCATAACCGCCCAGCCCACCGATCAGGCTGTTTTTGCCGGCTCGAACGCCGTGCTGACAGTTCAGGCCGTCAATGCCGACACCTTTCAATGGCAATCCAACGGAGTCGCCATTGCCGGACAAACCAACAGCACGTTGGTCGTCCAAAACGTGGGAATGAATGTGGGATCGTTTTCCTGCAACGTTTCCCTGAGCGGCGGCGATGCCGTTCCGACGCGCGCCGCGTCCCTGAACGTGATGCAACCCCTCGACGGCGTCGGCGTTTATCCCGGCGATCCGATTGTTGTATCCGGCTTGCCCAAGGCCAGCAATGGCGTTCAAGGCACGTGCCCGGGCAGTTACGCTGGCTATGTCAATTATACGAAAACGATTGCCCAAGGTTGGGGTTGGGCGCCGACCAATGGCGCTACCGCCTTTACTGCCTCCGATGGCAGCGGACGGACTGATACAAAAATTCTGTACATGGGAAAATTTGGCGACTCCGGTTGCGATCAAACCACCGTCACCCTTCCCAACCCGCCCCCCAGCCCGAGCTACCGGTTCACCGTCTTTTTTCCGAAGAATGTGCCAACCACCAACTATCCCATCATCCTGACCGGGTTTAACCCCTGAGGCTTGGAAAAGCGAAACCACGTTCTAAATAAAAACCGGGCTGAACTTTGGTTCAGCCCGGTTTTTTATTCTTCCGCCAGCCTTTGGGCTGCGGTGCCGCCGCAAGCGCGTGCTAAAAATCACCGGCGAACAAGCTGAGAGGCTTCAGCCGGCGGCGAAGTTCACCGTGTTGCTCGGTGGCGTCAGTGGCTTATCACCGCCGTTTTCGTAATCGGCAACTTCGGCAACAACGTAAAACTTGTAGCCCGCCGCATCGGCCGGGCTGTCAAAGTCGGTGGCGCAGGTGCGCAGGTTGCCATCGGCCTGCTTCCAGTCATCGAATACGCCGGCTGGTTGAGTTGGCAGATGTTGGAAAACATGGAAGCGATCGCAAGCCGGCCCATTGTAAGTCCAGTCCAGAGCCGTCGTGGTGTTGTTGGCGGTCAGCACCGGAGCGGACGGTCCTGGCGGCGGGACAGGCGTTTGGTTCCGGCGGCCACGAGTGGCATACGCGATTTTTATACGTTGATGGTTCATATAAAAATAATAGGAGTTAGGAACTGGAAGATTGAAGTTGGGAGCCGACCTATCTACTATCTGCCAACTCCCAACTTCCATTTATAGCACGGACACCGCCAGCGGCAGCGACCACGGGCCGGTCTGACCTCGTTGCGTGACCCAGCGCGCATACAGCCGCACCTGTCCCGGCATGTTCGTCGTGTCCATGCTCGCCGGACTGCGCGACACGAACTGGTTCGGCGCGGCATCGGCCTCGTCATCCGTCGGCGCGGGGGTGCCGTCAACCACGGCCACCTGGACGCCGGTGGCGCTGGCGGCACGGGCGCGGGGCTGGGAGCTGCCTTCCTCGCGGAAGCGGATGTTGATGACACCGGGCTTCACGTTTACCAGCGTGAATTCGGGCGGTTCCTGCGGAACGGTCTTGGGCGTGGAGCCGGGGCTGCGGCGGGTGATGCCCATGCTCGCCAGCACGCCGTCCGAGGCGTTCGAGACGCGCGCGGCATTGCCGATGGTGCGCACCTTGTCCATCAACTGTGAATGCGATCCGCCGGGGCCGCTCATGTCCTGCGTCTTGGCCTTTTTGGTGGCTGCGGCGTTGTTGATGGCTGTGTGGTTGCCCTGATCCGCCGTCAGGAGCGTCCCCAGCTCCGTCACGTCTCCGGCGTTAATGTTGATGGAAGACGGGACGAATCCCGGTGCCGTCACCACATCATGCATCTGTTGGGCGTAGGCGATCTGCTCCGCTTTTTTTGCGGGGAGGAATTTGATTTCATTGGCCATAGTTTTACTTTCTCTTGCATGGCAACGGGCGGCTTTGAACTGGCAGGAAAAACGGGGTCGCGCTTTCGCGTGGTCTCGGACGGCCATCTGGTCGTCTCTGTCATTTCCAATCGTCGGTTGTCAACTGTTGCCGTGGGGTTCGCGCACTGATTTGTTGCCTGTCTATCTGAGTTATTTGCGCTGCCTCCTACGGTAAGCTTACATTAGCATCGGTCATGCCATGAAATTTAACTGGCGGAACTGGCTTGTCTCCACGATGAGTCATTCATCGCGCAAAATGAGTTGCTCATCGAACGCGATAAGCTTGTCATCGATCACGCTAACCTCCTCATCTTGCGCGATAAGCTCCTCATCGAACACGATAACTTCCTCATCGCGCGCAGTAAGCTACTCATCAAAGAAGACGAATGACTCATCGAGTTTGATAACAAACTCATTTTGCGCGATAAGCTACTCATTCGAGGAGATTTCCAACTGAGACAGGAGTCATTTCTACACATTCACATTCTTGCCCGGCACAGCTTCACGCAAATGCCATTGGCGTGTCTAAAATTTGAACACCGGCAGCGAAATAAAAGTGGACAGGAGATTCGTGCCGTCGTTAAATTTGCCAGCGCCGTGGGCGCGAAATCTTTGTAGCGCGTGGATTTGATTTTTCAAAAGCTCCGTAGGAGCGAAATCTGTAGCGTCGGTCTGTGATCGACGACCATCCGGCCAATCCCGTCGCCGGTTCTGCCAAAGACGCCGCGCACGTGAAAGCCCTCTCCGTGGGGAGAGGGTTGGGTGAGGGAGGTCGTTGCGCTCATGCTAGTTTTTTTGCCAGATGTTCCTCCAAGATTCCCTGCACCGTGAACAGCACAATGCTCTTGCCGCTCCGGCGGAAGAATGCACCCGCCTCGCGCATGGCGTCGTCGGTGTAATCAAACGACACGAAAAAGCCTTTCTCACAATCCTCGCGCATCATCATGGCTTCAAAGCCTCTTTGTATTTGCCGCGGCCTTGGCTGCAGTAAAGTGGCGGCCAAACTTATTCACTCGCCGCCACTCTTTACCAATGGTATAGGCCATATTGCTGCTCAGCGGGCCATACTCATTCTTTACTGCGGCTGTGATTTCTGACTCGGTCTTGCCGGCTTTTGCCAAGCTGACAATTAAAGCGAACCTGTTAGTTTTATTTGGCGTTTGTGTTTGAGTAGTCTGATATGAGATTGGAACGGAAGGTTTTCTTTTGTCGGCTTCCTTGATAAACTTTACAGCGTCGTCCTGGGTAATTAAAAAACCCTTTTCGCCCACCAGAAACACAATCGCATCGGGCAAACTTGGATATGGCGGCTCACTTATTCTACGACGAGCTTCTGGCAGACAATCTTCGGCAGTTTGTTGTTTTTGATTTTTCTGCAAATAACTTTCTGCTTTGCTTTTTGCGTTTCCATTTTGCACTTCGGATTTTTTTAAAAATGTTGCCAATGATTCTTCAATGTCATTTAGGTTGTCTTCAGCGAAGTTAAAAATCTCAAAACATTTCTTTGAAAACTCACCACCGGTTTGAGAAAAGTAAAATCGCCATTCGCGGCCATCAGTGATTATCGTAAACATTGCGGTATTGTTACGGTTGTAGTCACGTAATTGCCGTTCAATGTCTTGTAACCGTCCTTGAATTTGCCCAACACCTTTGATTTCGATAAACACAGCCGGGGCAAACGGTGTTAAAAATAACGCAACGTCCACGCGCGTTTTATCTTCATTTGGAACTACTATAAATTCCGTATTTACTTCCTTCGGATTCCAAATGTCCCAACCCAAATTCTGCAAAACTCGCGCGACGAGTGAGAGACGAATGTGTTCTTCGTTTTTGTAATCGCCGCTGTGCAATTTAGTTTTTATGTCTGCGAGTAATTCATTCATAGACGGATTGATTGATATTATTCAGAAGCAATTACATTTTCAATTTCTTGAATTCTGGTCGAGCATGACCTTGACGTAGTGGCTGGCGTGCCAGTCGCAGTGGTAATAAAAGCTGGCGGCCACTGCAATTGGGGAATGTGGAGTGCGGAATGCGGAATTATTGACATCGGGCAGCTTGACTACGCGGGTGTTGAGGAGGGCGGACGGACGACAGATGACGGATGGCGGATGGCAGACCTCTGACCTCCGACTTCTGACTTCTGATTGGGGGCTCGTGGAACTCGCCCCTCCGATTGCGCCGGAAGTCTTTTTCGCCATGCGGCGAGTGTGCGCCGAAGTTTTATCAGCGTCAATGCGGCGCTGGCGGGACCCCTTCCCATCCCGGCGGGCAAATCGCTTTCTGATCAGATCCCGGGCGGGTGATCGTTTCGAGCCTGCTGCCGGCCCAGGAACGCGAACAGCACAAGGATGATGCCGGTGCTCCACGCGCCCGTGCTAAACGTGCCCGCCCCCAACATCGCAATGCATACTCCTCCACCAATCAACAGGGCTGCCAGAAATGCGAACAGCCGCATGCCGTATAAGAACACGAATGGGATATAGTGCGCGCCCAGCAGGATCATCATCGCCGGGTAAAAGAGATTGGTCCGATACTGCGTAACCGGCAGCAGCAACAGCATTGAAAACGGCAAAACAAACGCGACCTGCATGCCCAGATATTGAAGCGTATTGGCAGCGCTCAACTTTTTCATGCCCGCAAGCCGCACCAGCGATTCCGTCGCTGGAAAAATCAAAACGCCACCGAACACAAGAGCAATGATTGCGGCTTTGACTCCGACCATGACGGCCAGACATCCTGACAAGAGCCACAGGACGCCGGACACAAGTTGTCCATAAAAGCCGCCGTGAAATCGGGTCCGGATTTCCCGCTGTGCATCGGAGATATTCATAGGGCGCCCATGGGTGCTGGTGAGCTATTCCAGATTGTCGCTGATGTTGGTGGTAGGGCGCGTCACTCCGTGCGCGCCGGTGGCAGCGCCACTTCCCATCCCGGCGGGCAAGGGACTGCCCGCCCTACCTGTCGCAGCGGCTTTTTTTGCCATGCGCAAAAGTGTGCGCCGAAGCTTTATCCGCGTCAATGCGGCGCTGGATGATGGCTTGTTCCTGATTGTGTGGCTGCGTTCGTGAGAGCGCGGCTGATTTTTCCGGGGGAGCTTGCCGCGGACTCACGTCCGCAGCCACGACCGCGCAATCCGTGTCAGAATTTCAACCGCAGGCTCACGGCCAGGGTGCGCGTGCGCGGCAGCTCGTTGTAAAGATTGAGCGGGTTGAGATCGTAATTCTGGTCGGTGATGTTCAGCAGGCCAAGTGTCACCTCGGCCCGGCGATGCAGGAACCGCCAGCCGGCAAACGCATTCAACTGCCAGAAGTCCGCGCCCGGACTGGGAGTATAGCCGCTGTTGTTCTGCCCATACCAATCGGCCTCGCCCCGGGCAAAGAAACCGCAGGGATGATTGTAAATTGCCGACAAGCTCACCTGCTGCAAAACCCCCTCGGTCCGCTGGCTCGGCGCCACCGGACTGGAAATGCCCAGCGATGATGGTGTGACCGGCAAGCCGGGGAAACTGTCCTTCAAGATGGCATCCGTGAGCTGATAGCGCGCGCCGAACGCCCAGTCACGGCCGACCAATTGGTTGGCGGTAAACAGGAGCGACTTTTCCGAATAATCCAGGCGTTCGCGCAGTCCCTGGGGAAGCGGATCGTCAAATCCGTCCGGATAATAATTAAACACGCCGTCCATCCGGTTGACGATGGAGTTCAGGATTTCGCCGGAAACCCCCAGATAGGTTCCGGTGCTGAATTTCTGTTCCAGCGAAAGGTCGTAGGTTTCAAACCGGGCCCCGGCGTTGGCCCCGGCGATGGATTCCGGGATGATGCTGCGGAACGACTGGACAAAGCCCGCCACCTGCGAAGGCTCCAACTGGTAGCTTTGGTCCAGGCTCGCGCCGCCCAATGAACGGGTATAGGCGAAACGCACGGTGGTTTTATCCAGCGGCGTCCAGATGATGCCAGCCTTGGGCGAAACCTGGTTCGCCGTCGTTTCATTGCCGGAAACGGGCGCGCTCTGGAAATTCTCCGGATAGGCGATGTGGTCATAGGTCACGCCGCCAATCAATTGCAACGGATCGAAAATCTGCCATTGATGATAGCCGTAAACACTGTACCGCCTGAACAGGGAGGTGAAATCCTGCTGCGGTGGCGGGTCCAGGAAAAGAGGAAATACGGGATTTAGGTTTTCCTGGAGAAGGGTCGTGTGAAATTGGCCATACTGAACCCGGGTGCCCACAATCGTATTATGCTCCGCCCCCTCCCAGATCTGCTGCAATTCTCCCGACCAGATGTCCAGCCTGCGCAGATAATGCTCATTCGCCGTGATGTATTGCGCAGATTCAAACGTGCCGGGAGTCGGAAGGCCAATGGTATTACCCGGAAAGATTTGAAACAGGGAAGGTTGCGTGGAGTTGGTGAACGAGGTTTTGTCGTCGAGCCGGGCCGCCAAAAACAGGGTGTGGATTCCGGGACTCCATTCATGATTATAGCCGAGGCTTATGTTCGGGTCCTGATATTCGTCCGAGCGAAAGGTCGGGCTGGCCATGGCTTGATGGTAATACTCGCCCAAATCCCCGCTGGCCGCCTCGTATTGCTGGACCTTCACATAGGCGCTGTCCTTGGGCGTGATCTGCTGCTTGAGCGTCAGGGACAGTTCCCGTTGTTCGATGTCTTCGTTCGGGCGCTGGCCGGGATCGGAATGATAAAACGCCTCGAAGTCGTAGCTGAAATTGTCGTACGTGCCGAACTGCGCGCCCGATTCCGCCCAGGCCCCGCGGCTCAAATAGGCCGTGCTCGAGGCCACCCCGATCCGGTTGCGGTTGAACAGCGGCGAATATTCCTGCTGGGAAAGCGTGGGCGAAAGCACGCCCGCACTGGCCGGGGCCAGCAAGTTGGCCAGCAGATATTCGCTCTCGGCGGGCGTTTCATACCGGAGGTTGATCTCGTTTGGATCGCTGAGCGCAATGTAGCTGTTGGCCAGAAAGAGGTGCGCCGAATAATTCGCGTAATCGTAATTCACCGCGCGCGAGGCCTCGCGCACCGCCACGTCAAACATGCCGTCGTCCCGGTACATCGCCGCCAGATTGGCGCTGCGCACCGCCTGGTCCTGATCCAGCAGCAGTTGCGAACGATAGACGCTCCGGTTGTCATTCAAGGACTGGGATTTTTCCAGGTCCTGGATGGCGTCATTGATCCGGTTGTCCTGCTGGTTCAGCAAGGACGAATAAAGCCACGCGGTCGGATCGTTGGGGTCAAGTTTTTTTGCGAATTGAAGCTCCTTGGCCGCGCGCGGGCGGTCGCCTGCGTCAGCATACGCCTTGCCCAGGTAACTTCGCAGCGCGGCGCGTTGCGGCTCCAGCGCCGCCGCCACCAGCAGGTCTTCTCGGCCGTCTTTGGTGTCGCCTTGATGGATGCGGCACAGCCCGCGTCCCAGCCATGCGTTGCCCAGCGCGGAGTCCACGGCGAGCGCTTGATCAAACCAGCCGATGGCGTCCGCCGTGCGATTCTGTGCCGCAAGCAGAAACCCCTTCAACGCGAGCGCCTGGGCATTGCGCGGCGAAAGGACCAGGCTTTTATTCAGGGCTTCGAGTGCGCGGCCGGAACGGCCAAAACTGAATTCCAATTCCGCCACGCGTTCCCAGCCAAACCCGAAACCCGGCGAAATCGCCACGGCCCGCCGGGCTGAATCCAGCGCGGCGGACAAATAAATTCCGGAGACGGCCCGCGATTGTTCGCCGTAGGAATTTGCCAGTAATTCCGTGGCCAGATTGGCACGGATTCCGGCCGGCGCCGGCTGGTACTTCACGGCGAAGATAAGTTGGCGCAGGGCCAGCGCGAGGCGTTGCGGGCGGCTGTCAGGATCGGTAACGGACAACGAAGCCAGTGCCGTTTCGGCCGGTCCAACCTGCCCCGCCCCCAGCAACAGGCCGGCATAATAAACCCGCTCGGCGTCGGAGCCGGGTTGCCGGCCAGCCGGATATCGGGCCAGCGCCCGCGGCAAATCGCCCGAACGATAGTTCTGGAGGGACTCGGCGAGAACCCGTTGCTCCTCTGGAGTGAATGTCAAATCCGCCGGATCAATCACGGCCGGGTAGTAAAAGCACCATTGCAGGACGTTGTTGGCAATGAACCCGGCGGTGCGGGCCGGCGCCTTGCCCGGCTCGACGACTGCCTGCTCGCCGTTGGTCAGCAGGAGCGTGGCTTGTTCGTTGCCAAAACGGACTTTGCCGTCAATCACCGACAGGGTTTCCTGTTCCGTGCCCTGCCTCGGTTCGGCCGCCAGGGCGAATTCCGTGCCTTCCACCCCGGCGACAGCGCCGCGGGTGATGATCCGGATGTGTCCCGGTTCATCCCGGTGAAAAAACGAGATGATGCCCCGAAGCAAATGCAGTCCAGATTGCGCATCGGAAGCATAGGGCGGCAGAACTTCGAGTTCCGCCTGGGCGCCGAAAGACACCACGCTCCGATCCGACCAGAGAAGTGCAATCCGGCTGTTGGCGCCGGTGCGCAAACGGTCGAACGGGTGAAGGATTTGATTGGTTTGCGCCGGCAGCCAGCCAGTCGCGGCGGCGGAAACGATTTCCGCGGTTCCTTGAAGCTCCACGATCCGGATTTCGTTCGGGGCTCCGCCAGCCGGCGTGGACTGTGCCTTGGAGGTCACGACGCAAGTCATGAACCCTCCGATCACGACAGCCAGCAAAAGGCCGCGGCCAGCTTTAGGAAAGAAGTTCAAGCGTTTCAACCATTTACCGCCCAACTGCAATACACCAAAGATACAAGCACATCCTCTCATTTTCATCAACATTTCTTGTTATGTGCCGGTATTTTATTGCCTATTCCAATGCATAGACCAAATTAATCGGTGGATGGCAGAACCAATGGATGAGTTAATCCCGACGCGGGCAACCCTGATTCAGCGCCTCAAGAATTGGCATGATCAGGCGAGCTGGCAGGATTTTTTTGACACGTACTGGAAGCTTATTTATGGCGTCGCCGTCAAGGGCGGCCTGACCGAGACTGAAGCGCAGGACGTGGTGCAGGAAACCATGATCTCAGCCGCCAAGCACATGCCTAATTTCAAATATGACCCGGCGCTGGGCTCCTTCAAAACGTGGCTCCTGAACATGACCCGCTGGCGCATCACGGACCAGCTCCGCAAGCGCAGCCCTTTCGCGGCGGGCCACGACTCCGCTGAAGCCACCGCCACCGGCACCCGCACGGTGGACCGGGTGGCCGATCCGGCGGCCCGGGATCTGGACGCGCTGTGGGACAAGGAATGGGAAAAAAACCTGTTGGATGCCGCCCTGGCAAAGGTCAAACGCCAGCTGGATCCGCAAAAATTTCAAATCTTCGACCTGTATGTGAACAAGGAATGGCCGCCGGAAAAAGTCGCCGCCACCTTCGGAGTTACCGTTGACCAGGTTTATCTGGCCAAACACCGGGCGGTGGAATTGATCAAGGAAGAAGTCCAAAAATTGGAACGCCAGATGACCTGATGATCTTTGGTTTTCGGAGCCTCCCCACCGGCGGGCCAAACAAATCGCCACCGGATTCAAGGCAGCTCGTTCAAAAACCCCTGCTGCCGCAAACCTTCAAACAAAACCAGTGCCACGCAATTTGACAGATTCAACGAGCGAGATCCCGCATTGAACATCGGAATTCGCAGCCAGGATTCAAGGTTTTGCTCCAACAACTGCCGGGGCAGCCCGGCCGTTTCCCGCCCGAAAACCAGATAATCGCCGGCCGAGAACCTGGCCTCGGTGTATATCTTCGATCCGCCGGATTCGATGAACCAAAACCTTGGAGCGCCGGCCTGGTGGGCCGATTCGAACGCGCTCCAATTTTTCCATCGATGCCATTTGACCTGCTGCCAGTAATCCATGCCAGCGCGTTTGAGATGGGCATCATCGAGTTTGAAACCAAACGGCTCGATCAGGTGCAGGGTCGTGTTCGTGGCCGCGCACAGCCGCGCCACGTTGCCCGTGTTCGGCGGAATCTCAGGTTCAACCAAAACGATGTTCATTCCTTCCTTTGCCACGGAGATATGGAGCGCTCAGAGGAATGCATATTTAAACCTCGGCTCTGCGTTCTCTGTGCCGCGGTCGCTGATAATACACTTTCCACAACACCAGGCCATGCGCCGGCGCCGTCATGCCGGCCACCCGCCGGTCCTTCTTCGCCAGCATCCGCTGGATCTCGTCCGCTGGAAATTTTCCCTGTCCGATTTGCACCAGCGTGCCGACGATGCCCCGGCACATTTTATAAAGAAAACCGTCGCCTTCAATCACGAACGTCAGCAACGGGCCGCTCCTCGTAAAGCTGCACCGGGTCAGCCGGCGCACATTGGATTCCATTTCGTAGTTGCGGGTGCCGGCAAACGATTTGAAATCGTGCCGCCCCACCAGCAGCGGCGCGGCGGCGCGCATGGCCTGGAGGTCGAGCGGAAGCGGAACGTGCCAGGCGGTGTGGCGGATCAGCGGATTCATCGCCGAATGATTCCAGACAAAGTAGCGGTATTGCTTGCCCGTGGCGTTGAAGCGCGCATGAAACATTTCGGGCGCGCGCGCGGCTGACAAAACACGGATGTCTTCCGGCAACCACGCGTTGAGCGCCAACGCCAGCTGGCGGTTGGACATCTTGGATTCGGCGGCGGGGATTTCAAAATGCGCGACCATGCCGAGCGCATGAACACCTGTGTCCGTGCGGCTGGAGCTGTGCAGACGCGGCCGGCTCGGAAACAGCTTCGCCAGCGCCGTTTCAATTTTCTCCTGCACTCCGGTGCCGGTCTTTTGCACCTGCCAGCCTTCGTAACCCGTCCCGTCGTAGGCGATGGTGAGTTTGAATTTGAGCAGATTCATTTTTTAACAACCAAGCAACAAAGGAACAAAGGCTGCCAATGCAAATAAGCCCATCTGGATTTAAAGCTTCCGGCTTCGTTTCCTGGTTTCTTTATTGTTCAATTCCGGTCGTTCAAATCGCATCCAAGTAGCTCTGCAACAAGATCGCCGCCGCCATCTTGTCCACTTTCTCTTTGCGTTTGTCACGCCGCACACCACCCTGGATCAGGATCTTGTTCGCCTGCGAACTTGTCAGCCGTTCGTCCCAGGTCTTGATCGAGACGGTGATCGCGCCGCCCAGCACCCCCACAAAGGTCTGCACCTTTTCCGTCGCCAGCCCGTAGCTGCCGTCCATGTTGCGCGGCAGCCCGATGAGGATGAGGTCAATTTCCTTTTCGCGGAGCAATTGCTTGAGGCGCGTCAAAAAGTCAGCGAACGGCTCGGCGGAAATGTATTCGAGCGGCTGCGCGATGGTTTTGGTTTCATCGCTCACCGCGACGCCGATGCGCTTGGTTCCGTGATCGAGGGCCAGAATTCGCATTGCGGCGCAGTTTCGCAGCAACCGCCCGGGGTGGCGAGCCGATTTAAATCGTATTCCAGCCATTCGCCAGGTGCGATTGCCCGGGCGTGGCCCAAAGAATGGCTTACTGCTTCGCCCGCAAAACAAGCCTCATCCGGATGTCATTGGTCCGGAGTTTGCAACGCTGATCCGGCGTGTGCCCTTCGTATTGATACGGCAGGAACTGAAGCGGATGTCGCTCCTGGATGATTATCGTGCCACCTTCTTTCACCGGCAGTGGTTCAGGGTAGATATAATAGTCGTAGAGCAGCTCATATTGCCCGGTCTTGGTCGGCACGGAAGCCTCGGCGGCGAGACGGCGGAATTCCACGGGGAACGACTGGGCAAACGGTTGCTGAAAATTCACCGCCGCCTGAAACACCGCCATCACAACAATAATCATTGCCAGGCCCCTTCCTTTGGGATTGGAAGTCCATAATCGTTCCAGAAATAGCGCCGTCAGGATGCTGCAGAATGGCACCAGCTGTCTGGCCAGTCTCCCGTACACAACGAACTCCTCCAGGATGACCGAGAAAATCACGAGCGCCCCATAAATGCAAAGGACACCGGACAAACCCAGGATCATCGCTTCGTTTCGGCGACCCGCGGCAAATTCCCGGACGCAATAAATCAGGGCAACTCCCCAAAGCAGAATTAGAAAATGCTCCGAATGCCACAAGAACCCAAATGGGAGACTCCAACCCTCGGCATAACTGCCCTGGGTGACGGTCCGGGAAAAATTTAGGAACTGCTGCAGGAGGTTCCCGCCGACGGACGCCAGCGCGGCACTACCTGCCAATAGGATGACAAGCGGAACGGCAAAGGATGATCCTGAGATGAAAGCGCGTCGCAGACATTGGTCAAATGTTAAAGGCGGCCGCAGCACGTGCGCCAGCAACCCAAAACCCGCGAGCAGCCAGTACC
>Ga0265338_10001029_pt1 | contig 46672 bp, 39 predicted proteins | sample 42126metaG_FD_193579 | JGI IMG/M metagenome (GOLD analysis project Ga0265338, IMG submission 193579) | Rhizosphere microbial communities from Carex aquatilis grown in University of Washington, Seatle, WA, United States - 4-21-26 metaG | ecosystem: Host-associated > Plants > Roots > Rhizosphere...
TCTCGGTCAGGTCCTTCCAGGTGCCGGCGACGCCCTGTACCTAGGCCTGGCCTCCGAGTTTGCCTTCCGTACCTACTTCACGGGCCACGCGGCTGACTTCGGAAGCAAAGGCATTAAGTCGGTCCACCATCGTGTTGATGGTCTCCTTGAGCTGCAGAATTTCGCCTTTGACGTCCACCGTGATTTTACGGGACAGGTCGCCCAGAGCGACAGCCGTGGTCACCTCAGCGATGTTGCGGACCTGGCCGGTGAGATTCGTGGCCATGGCATTCACTGAATCGGTCAGGTCCTTCCACGTCCCGGCAACCCCCGGCACCTTCGCCTGACCGCCAAGTCTTCCTTCGGTCCCTACTTCGCGCGCCACCCGGGTCACTTCGGCGGCAAATCCGTTGAGCTGGTCCACCATCGTGTTGATGGTTTCCTTGAGTTGCAGAATTTCGCCGCGCACATCCACGGTGATCTTGCGGGAAAGGTCTCCCTTGGCGACGGCGGTGGTCACGTCGGCGATGTTGCGGACCTGCGACGTAAGGTTGTTCGCCATCAGGTTGACGTTGTCAGTGAGGTCCTTCCAGGTGCCGGCGACGCCGGGGACGGCGGCCTGGCCGCCCAGCTTGCCCTCGGTGCCCACTTCGCGCGCCACGCGAGTGACTTCGGAGGCGAAGGAATTGAGCTGGTCCACCATCACGTTGATCGTGTTCTTCAGTTCCAAAATTTCGCCTTTGACGTCCACCGTGATTTTGCGCGAGAGGTCGCCGCGGGCGACGGCGGTGGTCACGTCGGCGATGTTGCGGACCTGCGACGTGAGATTGTTCGCCATCAGGTTGACGTTGTCGGTGAGGTCCTTCCAGGTGCCGGCGACGCCGGGGACGGCGGCCTGGCCACCGAGTTTGCCTTCGGTACCCACTTCGCGGGCCACGCGAGTGACTTCGGCCGCGAAGGAACGGAGCTGGTCCACCATGACGTTGATGGCCTCCTTGAGCTGGAGAATTTCGCCGCGCACATCCACGGTGATCTTTTTTGAAAGATCACCATTGGCAACGGCAATGGTCACTTCGGCGATGTTGCGGACCTGGGCAGTGAGATTGCCGGCCATCTGGTTGACTGACTCCGTCAGTTCCTTCCAAACGCCGGAGACACCCTTTACCTGGGCCTGGCCGCCGAGTTTGCCTTCGGTGCCCACTTCGCGGGCGACGCGAATTACTTCAACGGAGAAGGCACCCAATTGCCCGACCATGCCATTCACCAGTTTGGCAGTACTGAGATATTCTCCCTGAAGAGGGCGCCCCCGTACTTCCAGCGGCATGCTTTGGGAGAGGTCTCCTTTGGCCACCGCGCCGATGACGCGCCCCATTTCCTCTGTGGGCAACGAAAGATCGTCCACGAGAACATTGATGGCTTCGATGCGTTCCGCCCAGCCGCCGACGGAATCGCCAAGGACAAGGCGTTCGCCCAATTTTCCTTCCTCGCCCACCGATTGGCGGAGTCGAAGGAGGTTGGCATTGGAACGTTCCAGGCGTGCCGCTATTTGATTGACCGCATCCGCCACCTTGCCTTCCAAGCCGGTCCAATCCAACGGCAAACGCGCCGAGAAATCTCCTTCCTGCACAGCCCCCAGGGCGGAGAGCAACTGCCTTTGGAAATCGCCACCGCTCAAATTGGTTTCTGGCTTGGTTTCCGACCGCGGTTCTAATGTCATCGTTTTCATCGTCAGTTCCTCTAATTTGCCGCTTTCCACGCCAGATCCGTCGTTCAACTTCACGACCCGTTTCTTCAACTGATTGCCGGAAAGAGATTAGGCCGAATTACGCCCGGCAGACATCGGAGAAGTTTCGTATTCACTATCAGACGATGGACTAGGCCGGTTAGGGAAATATCTTAGGCCCACCGGTTTTCCGTTCAAAATTAAGACCAAGGTTTTTCCTGGTGGCGGCAAGGAACACCCCAGTCGCAGCCAGGCCGTGCAGCACGTAAATATAATCATGACTATTGTTCATCAACCTACAGCGACGCTTGCGAATGGCGCCTGGTGCCGGATCTTCAAAATCACCGGATTGATGAAGATTCTGGGGGGTCTCTTGGTCCTGGCTGCTTCCGGCCCGGCCGTTCAAGCCATAAACATCACTTTAGCCTGGAACCAAAGCCCGGATCCCATCGTGGTGGGCTACAACATTTATTACGGCGGAGCCAGTGGCGTCTATACCAACAAAGTTTCGACTGGAAATACAACGTCAGTAACCATTCCCGACCTGATCCCGGGGAACACCTACTATTTTGTAGCCACGACCTACACTGTCACGGATATGGAAAGCATGCTTTCCAGCGAGGTGGCCTATATGGTGCCGACACCAGCCCGCGGAATGACGAGCCAGGTCCTGCCCGGGAGACAGGTGGCCCTGACCCTGACCGGGCCGGTCGGCCACGCTTATGACATCCTGGCGACACAGGATCTCAAGACCTGGACACTTATTGGCACGGTGACCATCGGTGCCATGGGCACGGTGAATTTTACCGATCCGAACGCAGCAAGTTATTCGCGGCGTTTTTATCGAACCCGAGGATGATGATCAACCGGAGTTAAGCTATGTCACTTTATCTGAGCCAAAGACGTTGGGGCCGATCCTGCCTGCACGTGATGGTGGCGGTGCGGGCCGGCCACTGGCGTTGGCATGTCGCCGGCATCGGCCGGGAAATTCACTTCACGAGACCAGCTGCCGTTGGCTCAAAATGAAAAATATGAAACTCAAAGTACAATTTTATGCGGAAACCCGGTATGACCGGCCGATCCGGTACCGGGTCCAAACCCGATCGCTGCGTTCATCGAGCAGCGGCGGTTTCGTTGCCTGCGCCGGCACTGGCAAACAACCGGTTGAGGGCAAACTTGCCCTTGTTTTTTCCAAAAGACAATCAACCATCCGCGCCCGGTTTTTTAGGTGATGGGATTGCCCGGGATATTGTTTCAATTGAGGCCGCGCGTGATGAGGTTAAAATGAATATTGATTGAACTCTGGAATGCAGATTTTCATCCAACATCCTGCGACGCTTCAATACTTGCACGCCGATTCCCGGTGGACTCCGGACCTGAATGATGCTTTGAGCTTTCGTACGGTCCTGGACGCCGTTGATCACGGAGTGGACTCTTTAAAACAGCCGTTCCTGATAGTTTTTAAATCCGACGGAGTAAAGGACATTACCTTGTATACTTATGCCACCGGAGTTTCACCCCAGCATCCACTGAGAAAGTAACAATTTGTTTGGCCCATTCCAGGGTCGTGGCGATTTGACGATTTTCTTCCGATCTCCGGACTTGTCTCTCACACGGGATCAGCCCCTGAAGGGCAAGGGAAGTGTTGCCTCTTCAATTTTTCCGACTCCACCCCCGCCTGCAACCTGCGCGTCCGTTTCATGGCGCATACCACCTCCACTCCGCGTCCGGATTTTCGATCACATCCAATCGGCCTCCAATCATGCCGGCGCGGCAACCCGGGCGGTGGTCATGCCTTGCGCTGAGGCTTTGTCGGCCAGGTCATCTTTGAACACGTCACTCAAGCGGGAAACGCGCGTCCCTTTGAAAAATAGATCAGGAAGCTCCAACGGCCTGCAATTCACATTCGTTGGGTTCGGGAATAAACCGGTCGGAAACCAACAAATCAGGCCGGGGCAGCCGGACGGTGAAGGTAGTTCCCTGGCCCGGTGCGCTGTCGCACAGCAATTCGCCATGCAGGCCATCGACCAGCCGCTTGACAATGTTCAAGCCGAGGCCGGTTGAAAATTCACCGCCCGTCGGCCGTGCGGAAAGGCGGGCGTAACGCCCGCACATGCGCGTCCGGTCCGCGGAGGTGAAGCCCGGACCCTGGTCCTGGATCGAGCTTTCAACCAGTTTTCCGCTCGCGTGAACCGAGACAGAAATCACCGTGTGGCGGGGAGAGAATTTGACTGCGTTGGAAATGAGATTGTCAAAAATCTGGCACAGCGCCTGGCGATCGGCACACACGGTTGCCTCGGCTTCGGCAAGCGAGACGCGGATGGACAAATCTTTTTGCCGCGCTGGTTCCTGATATTCCCGCACAATTTCCGAAACCGTGTCGGAAAGGTTTACGGTCTCCGGCCGGAGTAGCGCGCCATGTTCCGCGGCAGCACCGGCCAGGATTTCCTTCACAAATTTCAGCAATTGGCTGCCTGACTGACAAATATTTTCGCATAAGGGAGTGAGCCGAGCGTCGCCCAGAGAAGCCATCCGGTCCTTGAGGAGTTGGGCGCTGAGTTGTATTCCGCCGAGATGATTTTTGATGTCATGCGCGACGATGCCGACCAATTCATCCTTGTCTTCAGCGAGTTGTTGCAGGTGATCGCGTGCCGCCTTGAGGGCCAACTGAGTGCGCAGCCGCATGCTCAGTTCGGCATGATCGAAAGGCTTGGTGATGTAATCCACGGCTCCGGCAGCCAGGGCGCGTACAATCAATTCCTTGTCATCGGCCACCGAGAGGAAAAGAATCGGTATGTGGTTCCATTCCGGGTTTGCACGGATTTGCCGGCAGGTTTCAAACCCATCCATTCCCGGCATGAACACGTCGAGCAAAATGATGTCCGGCGGGCGTAGCTCGAGCCGTTTGAGCGCCGTCGGGCCATCGAATGCGGGCACCATCTCACATTCCAGTTTGCCGAGGATGGCGCCCACAACCTGAACATTCACCGGCTGATCATCCACCACCAACACCCGAGGCATGACCGGCGAGTCCGATGAGCCATTTGTCGAAGCCTTTGTCATAAATTTAAAAAGCATCCTTCTTTTCTGTTTGTTCCGGACTGCAACTTGCAACGTGTCAGTCATAACTCGAAGGCGGCATTTGGTAAATAGGACAGGCAGCTTGTTCGGCTTAGGAAGAAACCTTATCGGGGTTAGTCCGGCATCTGTAAAAATGAGGAAATCATCAATGCCGACGCGGTCGCGAGTCGTTTTTTTAGGGGTGAGATTTATCCGGGGCTTTCCGCCAGCGGAAACCATGCAAAATTCGTTCGGCGGAATTGCAAACTGCCACCTCAAAAAGCAAGACCCGGGCAAGGCGTCCCGGTTTTTTCAAATATTCCCCGCTTTCGCCGCCCGGCTTGGGTGTTGGTACGGTTACAGCTTGAGCGACTTTCGGAAAAAAAAGGTTGGACGGATCACAACCGAAAACAAGTGGTGAAAAGAAAATGAACAACAAAAAAGCTGAAGCGGAGCATTTTGCCGCGCGCAAAACGAAAAGGCGCCAGACTTTTCGCGAGCGTGAAACGGCTCAAAATTCCGTGGACATGGAGCAATCGATGTCGGGACCGCCGGGTCCGGATATCGGTAAACCAATTTCCGGTCTATAGCATTATGAATACTTCCCCTGAAACGATCGACAAAGCAGCACTACCCGGTGAATGCCCCGACCACACCGGTCCTCGCATCCTCGTCGTGGATGATGATGAGGGGCTGCGGCAAATCAACCGCACAGCTTTGTCCCTTTCCGGTTATGACGTGGATGCGGCAGAAGACGGGCAAACGGCGTGGGATGCGCTTCAAGCCAATCATTATGACCTTCTGATCACGGACAACAATATGCCGAGACTGACGGGCATTGAGTTGATTCAAAGGTTGCGCTCCCGGCAGGTCACGTTGCCGATCATCCTGGCGTCCGGATCCATGCGGCTGAAAGACGCGGATAAGGACCAACTGCCGGCGGTCACGATGCTGCCCAAGCCCTACGGCATGAGCGATTTGTTGAAAGCAGTAAAAGACGTTTTGACCGAGACCTCGAAAACCGCCGAATCCAAGGGTGAGAAGCCTTTTTCGAAGGAATTCGGGCAGGCGGAAAGTTTTACGGTTGAACGCTACACGGTCGACCGGATGCGGGAATGGGACGGCTTCCTGGGCAACGCAAAAAATTCGACGTTTCTTTTTTATCGGGATTACATGGACTATCACCGCGACCGGTTTACCGACCATTCGTTGATGGTTTTCAAGGACCAGGCCTTGGTTGCCGTGTTGCCGGCCAACCTCGGTGCAGACGGCACGCTCATCAGCCATGAAGGACTGACGTATGGCGGGCTCGTGGTCTCACGCGTCGCGACGCTGGATGATGTGCTGGCCTGTTTTCATGTGATTTTGCATTACCTGAGCCAAAACCGGATTTCCAGGCTGCTCTACAAACGGATTCCAGGTTTTTACAATACGCTCCCCGACGATGAAGTGGCGTATGCCTTGTTCCTGCTGGAGGCCCGGCTTTATCGCCGCGATTGTTCCACGGCGATCTCCCAGGCGGACCGGCTTCCGTTCCGAAGAGACCGCAGAAATTTAATCAAGAAAGCCAACCGTCTTGGAGTGCGTATCGTTCAGGAGACATCCTTTCAGCCGTTTTGGGAGAAGGTGCTGGCACCCCAATTGGCGATCCGGTACGGGGCTAAACCCGTCCATACTCTCGAGGAAATCACGCTGCTCGCGTCACGTTTTCCGGAACAGATCAAACAATTCTCGGCGTATTGCGGAGATGAAATTGTCGCCGGCACCACCATTTACGAAACGCCGACCGTGGCGCACGCGCAGTATGGCGCGGTCACGGAAGAGGGGCGAGGGATGGGCGCGCAAGCCTGCCTGTTCGGCTCGCTGATCGAGCGATACCAGGACAAGCGTTTTTTTGATTTCGGCACCTCCAACGAGAATGAAGGTCGGGCCTTGAATCGTGGTTTGCTGGATTGGAAGGAAGGTTTTGGCGGCCGTTGTTACACGCATGATTTTTATGAGATTGCGACGGAAAACTATGTGAAGCTGGAACCGGTGCTGCAGGGTCAAACCGAAACCGGCTTGATTCCGGGGACGGCCCACGCATCGGGTGCTGCCAATGGCCATCCGTCGATCCAGCCCTGCTTTGCACATCCGCAGGCGCTGATTGATGAAGGCGCCTCCATCGGCTGCGGGACGCGGGTATGGGCTTTTGCCCATGTCTTGAGTGGAGCGGTTATCGGCGAACATTGCAACATCTGCGACCACGCCTTCATCGAGGGAAAAGTGAGAATCGGAAATCGTGTGACCATCAAATGCGGCGTCTCTCTCTGGGATGGACTGGCCGTTGAAGATGACGTCTTCATCGGACCGGGCGCAACATTTACGAACGACATCCGGCCACGCAGCAAAAAGTATTTGCCGGAGCCCTGCTCAACCTTGCTGAAGCAGGGGTGTACGGTTGGAGCCGGCAGCACAATACTTCCAGGCCTTACCATCGGACGTTGGGCCATGGTTGGCGCCGGATCGGTTGTCACCCGTGATGTCCCGGATTTTGCCCTGGTGGTTGGCAGCCCCGCCCGGTGGCGCGCCTGGATTTGCCGCTGCGGCGAAAAACTTCTTCCCTCGTCCGGCCATCTCCTGACCTGTCGTTGCGGACGGTATTTTGAGCAAATCTCGGACAGCAAGGTGAAAGAGACCAACATCTTTTTCCCGGCTGCGGAGGAGTTGGCCCGTCCGTGATTTGCCGGAAATCAAATTTTATGAATCGCCCTGCTTTTCGAATGCGGGGCGAAACCCTCAATAAAAAAATTGCCTATGAAAAAATCTTCCCCGAATGGTCTCCCTTTTTGGAAGCGGGCCCTGGATTGCACGATCATCCTGTTATTTCTCCCGCTGTGGCTGGTGGCCGGGCTGGTTGTGATTTTGGTAATCCGATGCGGCTCACGCGGCCCGGTGCTGTTCTGCCAGGAACGCCTGGGGTACAAGGAACAATTGTTCACGTGTTACAAATTCCGGACCATGCGCCTGGATGCGAAAACCGATTCGCATCGGGACCATGCGCGCCGGTTGATTGACCTGGATCTGCCGATGACCAAACTGGATTCAACCGGCGATCCACGGCTGGTTCCGTTTGGGGCCCTGTTGCGAGCCTCGGGCCTCGACGAGTTGCCCCAGGTAATCAACGTTCTGGCGGGAGAAATGAGCATTGTGGGGCCGCGCCCCTGCATTCCTTACGAATATGAACTCTACAGTCCCTGGCAGCGGCGACGGCTGGAGGCCGTTCCAGGTTTGACCGGACTCTGGCAGGTCAGCGGCAAGAATCGCACCACCTTCAACGAGATGATCCGTTTTGACATCGAATATTCGGAACGTGCCAGCCTCCAGCTCGACCTGGCGATCATAGTGCGGACGTTGCCCGCCCTGTGGACCCAATTCCGGGACCTGCGGCCATCAAAAAGAATGGAGGTCATGGCGCCCTCCGGGATCGTTGCCAAACCTGTTGAGTCTTGATTTTTATGAAGACCATAAAAACCGGGGTGGTTGGGTGCGGTTATTGGGGGCCCAACCTCATCCGCAATCTGCGGCAGTCGCCGGATTGCAAACTCAAGCTCATTTGTGATGCCCGAGAATCACGGCTTCACCACATGCGTTCCCTGTATTCAGACATTGTCACCACTCCCTGCTTCGACGATCTGATCGCCTCCGACGTGGAAGCGGTGGTCATTGCCACGCCAGTCCGTTTTCATTTTGAAATGGCCCGGGCTTGTCTGGCTGCCGGCAAACACGTGTTTATCGAAAAACCCATGACGCGCACCGAAGCCGAAGCCGAGGAATTGGTGGCTCTGGCGGACCGTCAAGGGCTGGTGTTGATGGTGGGGCATACGTTTCTTTTTTCTCCGGCAGTGCGCCGGATGAAGGAGTTCATCGACGCCGGCGATATCGGTGAGGTGTTGTATGTTTCAGCGCGTCGTTTGAATCTCGGCCTTTGCCAGAAAGATATCAATGTCGTATGGGACCTGGCCCCTCACGATCTCTCCATCATTCTGCATCTGCTGGATGATCTGCCGACCACCGTTTCCTGCCTGGGAAGCAGCCACATAACCCGAGGCATCGAGGATATCACGATGATGTATCTGGATTTTCCGAGAGATCGCTGCGCCCTCATTCAGAACAGCTGGCTTGATCCCAAGAAAGTTCGCCAGATGACCATCGTCGGTTCGCAGCGGATGATTGCTTACGATGACAACGAGCCCCTGGAAAAACTGAAGATTTTCGATACCCGCGTCGAAGCTCCCCCGCATTACGACACGTTTGCCGAATTTGCTTTTTCTTATCACCATGGAGATGTTCGCATCCCACGTATCAAGCAGGAAGAGCCCTTGAAGCTTGAATGCCAGCATTTTCTGGAATGCGTTCGGGAAAACATCCCCCCGTTGACCGGCGGCCTTCAAGGCCTGCAGGTGGTTCGGATTCTTCAAGCCGCCGAAAAATCCCTGCAGCAGGGCGGGATGGCCATGCCTTTCAGTGTTCAACCGGAAAGGGACGATTATGCCCTCTACGGCGGGCCCGCTCAAACGAACGAAACGAGCCAACAACCCAGCCTGGCCGCAGATTGTCCCGCTTAAGAGCCCGGGTCGCCCGCCCATCCAAAGGCCGTACTGCATATCGCAAGGTGAAATTAAAGGAACAAAGCAACTTGCAAGTACCGGTCAAAAACGATCCGCAACAATCCAAGGAATTCCCCCAAAAAGCCGGTGGCATTCCAAAAGCTAAGCAACCTTGATGCAACAATCCAAACGGGATTCAATAGCGATAAAGTCAACGTTCACAAAAAAATTATGAAAACGCTCAATGACCTTTTTCTCGATGAAGTGATGGACATGTACGACGCCGAACATCGGATTCTCAAGGCGCTTCCCAAACTGGCAAACGCCGCCACCTGTCCTCGTTTGAAGCAGGCTTTTATGTCGCATTTGCTGCAGACCGAAGGACATGCGATAAAGCTTGAAAAAGTCTTCGATTCCCTCGGTAAAAAGCCCAGGGCAAAAAAGTGCGACGCCACCGTGGGGCTGATCAAGGAAGGTGATGAAATCGCATCCCACCACCGGAAAGAACCGACGATCAACGCGGCGTTGATTTCCGCGGCCCAAAAGGTTGAGCATTACGAAATCGCTTCTTATGGCTGCCTGAGCGAATGGGCACGACTTCTGGGCAATGAGGTGGCCGCCAATTTGATCGAGGAGATTCTGGACGAAGAAAAGGCGGCAGACGCCACCTTGAACGACCTGGCGAGATCGAAAAACCAGGAAGCGCTGATCACCCAAATTGCCGCCTGATTTTATGATCGCCACCTCCATACCCTTGTTTGCCGCCGCTGGCTACTCCCTGATTTACCTCCTTTTGGGGGGTGGTTTCGGCGGAGCGTTCCTCATCTTCATCATCGCAAAAATGTTGGGCAAATAGGCCTCCGCGACAGATCGCATTAAACAAACAAAACAAAACTACAACTGTGAATAAAACATGAAAAAAAACTCACCAAACATCCAGGTCCTGGGATTGATCGCTTGTTTCTGCACCTTGCCTTTGGCCACGCTGGTGACCGGCTGTGCCGGGGATCGCTATCACCAGAGCACCGGCGAGTCGATCGATGATCATGGCATCACCCTCCGGGTCAAAAGCGCGCTATCGCATGATACTCAATTCAAATATGAAGGCGTGAATGTGGACACCTTCAAAGGTACCGTCCAGTTAAGCGGTTTTGTTGACAACAGCGACCAGAAGGGCCGGGCGGCTGACCTCGCCAAGCAAGTCGAAGGGGTCAAGGACGTCAAAAACAACATCACGGTAAAACAATAAATTCGACGGGAGGGGATGGAAATTCTCCATCCTCTTTCTCGAATCCTTTTCGAAAACAATGGACAGATCATGTCACTGATCTCCCTCATCCTGACTTTGATCGTAATTGGCGTGCTGCTCTGGCTGGTCAACACCTACATTCCGATGGACAGCAAAATCAAAGGCATCCTGAACGCGGTCGTGGTTATATGTGTGATCGTCTGGCTCTTGTATGCTTTCGGGATCATCAGCCACGCCGGCGACATTCAAGTTCCACAAGTCCATTGATCGGAGGGAAACATCTCCAAACAAACTGTGCAATTGAACTTCAGTTAAGAAAGGAAACCTATGTCGGTCAAATTATTCACATCAAAAACGGCGGGACTGCCGGTGCCGCCCGGGTCGGGACGCAACCTCCGGGGATGCCTGATGTCGTCCGCGCTTTTTTTGCTCCTGCTCGGGCTTCTGCCCGCCGGCGCCACGGCGCTCTTTCCCACCAACTATATCGCCACGCCGGGGAGTGGAATGGCCCAGGGCGGATTCTTCAATTACTTCGACGACACCGGCCGGCAACTGTCTGACGGGCAGTACGGAGCCAATAGCTGGTCGGCCGATCTTGGCAACGGCGCCGCCTATGAATGGGTGGGCTGGAAGGGAACCGATCCCACGATGACGTTCAATTTTTCCGGGCCGGTCACCGTCAGCCGGGTCGGGATTGATTTTAACCGGACCGAATCCGACATGATTTTTCTCCCTTCCAGCGTGAGCATTGACGGCATGGAATTTACCGTGATGACCAACGCAATTCCCGACAGCACCCGAGGAACGCTTTTCTTTGACGGCATCTGGAGCGGGACCAGTTTGACGATCTGCTTGAATAATTGCAGCCCGACTCAGTGGAACTTCGTCGATGAAATCACTTTCAGCAGCGCTTCGGTGCCCGAGCCGTCGATGTTCGCATTCCTGGCAGGTGGACTCGCGCTTCTGGGCTGGCGCCGGAGACTCGACTGAATCGCCGGGGGAAATTCCCAACTGAAAGCCGGCCGGGGGTGATTGGTTTTGATTGTTTCAGGAACTTCAGGATTCCTGGGAAATCAGTCCGACCCGCAATGCCAGCCGCACCAGGCCGGGAATATCATGCACGTTCAAGCTGTCCATCAACTTCATGCGATGATACTCCACCGTTTTGGGGCTTACCTTCAGAATGTCGGCAATTTCCTTGGTATTCTGGCCTTCGGCGACGAGTTGGAGAATCTCGCGCTGCCGGCTGGTCAATTGTTCGAGCGGACTTTTGCGGTCAGCAATTCCTTGCAGGTGGAACTTCTTGACCAATTGCGTGGAAATTTCCCGGCTGAGATAAATGTCTCCCTCGACCACCCGTTGCAGGGCGGTTTCCAGTTCGGCCGTTGCCGATTTTTTTAGCAGGTAACCGGCCGCGCCCGATTTTAGTGCCCGCCAGACATATTCTTCACTGTTGTGCATGGATAGAATGATGACCCGCACGTCCGGAAATTCCCGGGTCATGCGGTCCAACGCTTCCAGCCCATTGAGCCCGGGCATGGCAATATCCATCAAAACAACATCCGGCTGTTGCATTGTGACCAGGCTCAGCACCCCGCGACCGTCGTCGGCTTCGCCCACCACTTCCATCCCCGGCAATTTTTCCAGCAAGGCGCGAACGCCCGCCCGCATGAGTGTGTGATCATCGGCCAGCAGGACGCGGATCGGTTTGATCAGCGGGTTCATGCAGGTATTGAGGTTCGCCATTTCAGGGGAAACCAGGCGTGAACTTGAGTGCCGCGTCCCCGAATGGAGTTGAATTCCAACCGGCCGCCTGCGAGCGACGCGCGTTCCTCCATGCCCAGCAGGCCCAAACTCGCGCCCCGCACAGCCTTTTCCCGGGTGGCAGCCACGTCAAATCCGATCCCATCGTCGCAGACACACAGGTGCAGCTGCCCGTCTTCCCGGCGCAATTCGACCGTCACCGTCTTTGCCCGGGCGTGCCGTGCCACATTGGTCAGGGCCTCCTGTGCCACGCGGAAACATGCGGTTTCAATCACCGGGTCCAGGCGTTGGTCCAGCGGGTCCGCCTGGAACCCGATTTTCAATTCGAGTCGCGCCGCCTGCCGTTCGGTGTACCAGTGCAAGGCCGGTTGCAATCCCAAATCATCGAGGATGGACGGACGCAAATTCAACGAGATGTCCTGCACCTGTTCGAGCACGTGCTCGACCACTTTGAGCAGCTCGGCGAGCCGCGAGGTCAGGCCGTTGGCGTTGGGCGAGGTCAGCATCGCTTGCAGGTTCAATTGCATGACGGTGAGGGCCTGGCCAATTTCGTCATGAAGTTCGCGGGCAATATGCCAGCGTTCGGTCTCCTGCACCTCCACCAGCCGGCGGGAGAGCACTTGAAGTTTGCGGCTGTAGGCCTCGCTCTTTTCCGCGACCTGTTTCGGCTCGGTAATGTCCCGGATCACGCCGGCAAGCTGGTCCACCTTGCCTGCCTTGTTGGGCAACGGTGTCACTGTCACTGCTCCCACCCGTATGCCGGCGGGATAGCTGGCGCTTTCCTCCCAGCTGACGGTTTTTTGCCCCCGAATCGCCGCGTGATATTTTTTTCTGGCCAGGGCCAGGGAGGTTCCCGGCAAGACTTCATCGATTTGTTTGCCCACGACCTGTTCTTCGCTAAGGCCGGTCATATTCAGAAAGGACGTGTTGACACAGAGGAACCGGTAGCTTTCGTCGGCTTCGATCTGCAGGAGGAATATGCCATCGGAAACACTCTGGATGAGCACAGTGAGATAATGCTGCTGGACGGCGATCCGCTTCAACAGATAGGAGGCGAAGGCGAAGTAACCTGCGCCGGTAACAAGCATGAGCACCAATCCTTTCAGTAACTCCAGTTTGTGCAATTGTTCAATCGACCAGGATTCATGGGCGATCACACGACCCAACAGAACGATGTATGCGCCGCAAAGGAGCATGTATCCCAGCGCCAGGCACAACGCAGCCCCAACCGGATGGGCGGCTATGCGCAAAAGATAGGCCGGCGAGCCTGCCATTGCCGCGATGAACTTGGCGGCCCCGTTGGCGCTTTGGCTGGGCAAACCAGAGGCGGCGGCGATGTTCCTGGTCAATGGGGCGGGCATAGAATTTTAATTGTGCGTATTCCTATAAGCTGGCCGTGTGCCGCCGTCCCTTTCATGCGTTTTTTCCGATTTCTCCGTTTCCAGACTTGGATATTCAGTGATTCAACGGGACTGGGAGGCTGCCAAAGGATGCAACTTGCAAATGGATGGAATTGCCCCGCATGCAGTTTGCAACCCTCCGGACAGTCAGATTTTCGCCGGGGGTCAGTTTTGAAACGAGCCTCCTTGGAGCCTCCTTGCAGCATTCAGCCGATGTTCACGTCACTCCGGCGATGGCGGCCGGGGTTCCGGGATCGGTGCCTTCGATTCAAGAGATCGTGAAGCCTTTGGATTAATCGAATCCTCCAGGACACGTATTCGTGCCGCCTGCAACTGAATCAGCGCTTTGAGCCATTTGTTTTCCTCCCGGAGCCCCTCCATGGTTCTGAGGCCCTTCTCCGAATGATCTTCTTTGTGCGCAGACATGCAAATAGAAGAACCTAACCGAAGAACCGGTATTGCCAATTGGACAATTATCGCATCAGCCCTAGGGAAAATGCCGATGGGATTTTAAGGCGCAGCACTGACAGAATCTAGCTGTTTGCGGAGCCGCGTGACGGGATTTGCAGAACGCATAGCCACGGGCGTACCCGGCAGCAATGTGCACGATTTCAAAAAATGGAACATGTCGGATTCCGTGAAAATCGCCACCCGGATAGTATGGCCTTCGTCAAGCTAAACAGACATGTCTGCAATGAAAACAAATTCAGATGTCCAAAAAATTCAGGCCAAGAAATCATTGCTTTGCAAGGCATACAACCAACCGCCTGTGCTGACGGCATTGGAAGCGCAGGAAACACAGGGAACCATGGGCTTCAGGCCACGGAACGTGCCCGGCGGCAGGAGAGGTAAAATTTGGAGCGATCTCGTAACCCGGAGCTTGAACCGGCGGACTTTTATGAAGCTGATGGTCACCATCACCGTCGTCACGGGAGTGGGTGGGAGTCGCCTCTGGGCAGCCGGAAAAAATTCCGGCCGGATGCTTTATCGCACCCTGGGAAACACGGGACAGGAAGCGTCCGACCCTCGCCTCCAATTAATTCGCCTGTATTTACAGGGTTTTGTTGGGGTTTGTGGCAAATCTTCAATGAACGATCGGCCCTACGGAGAGTGCAGGCGGTAATAATTATTGCCCGGCGTGATTCCATTGGTGACGTAATTGAATCCATTCACCGTCACTGGAGTCACAGGAACGGTTCCCCACCCGCTGCCGCTGGCCAGATTGCTGTTGTTCTCGAGCCGGTAACCCGTCGCCGCAGCGGACCAGTAAAGGACGGCATTGGCTCCTGATTTCAGGATGAAGAGCGTGGGTGCGCCGGGGCTTTGAACGGCGTATAACGCCCAGAAGCCGCCCGTCAACGAATAGGAACCACCGGCCAGGGGACCGCCGGCATCGGGCTGGCCGATGGTGCCGCTCAGACGGTATTGACCGTTGGTGCTGATGCCACCGCCGCCGGCGACTTTGTACCAGTCAATGGAATAACTTTGGGCACGAAGGCTGGAGACAATCATGAGGAACGCCAACGCCGCGCAGATGCTCCGCAAGCTACTGACGTGCGCCAGGCTGTCGCACGCCGGAACGCGTTGCGCTGATTGTCCGTCATCTTTCAATTTCAATATTTTTGTTTTCATAGCTTTCCAGTTTAAATTTTTGCTTAAAACGCCTGGAAGGTTCCGACGGAGCTGATGGGCAGGAACTGGCCGTTGCCAACGTATTGCAATTCGATTGCCGCATTTTGGTTCCCCAGCAAATAGCCCGCCGTGCCGGGAGTCGTGCTCGGGCCGACGAAGAGGACTGCGGTGTAAATTTGATCACCATAAGCCGCAGCAACGACTTTGGTGCCATCTGATGAGGACGCGACGGAATACCAACTCCGACCACCGCTGTTCTGCGCCGTCCATGTCACACCGGAATCGGTCGAATTGTAGATTTGATCACCACTAACTCCCGCGACGAGTTTGGTTCCGTCGGCCGACGAAGCTAAGGAATACCACTGCCGATTGTTGTCGCGCGGCGTCCATGTCACACCGGAATCGGTCGACGTGTAAATTTGACCTCCTTGCACTCCCGCGACAAGTTTGGCTCCATTTGACGAGGAGGCAACAGAATACCAGGCCCGGTTGCTGTCGCGTGGCGTCCACGTCACGCCCGAATCGGTCGACGTGTAAATTTGACCGCCAAAGGCCGCCGCGACGAGCTTGACACCATCCGACGAGGAGGCCACGGAATACCAACCCAGGAAGGCGCTGTTCTGCGGCGTCCACGTCCCACCGGAATCGGCTGAGGTGTAAATTTGGCCGCCATCGACCCCCGCGACAAGCCTGGTTCCATCCGATGAGGAAGCGACGCATCGCCAATTGCGGCTGCTGTCGTGCGGCGTCCAAGTCACGCCTGAATCGGTTGAGGTGTAAATTTGGCCGCCGTCGACCCCCGCAACGAGTTTGGTGCCATCCGATGATGAGGCGACGGAATACCAATTCCTGTTGCTGTCGCGCGCCGTCCATGTCGTGCCCGAATTGGTCGAGGTGTAAATTTGACCACCGATGATTCCTCCGACAATCCCCGCGACAAGTTTGGTACCATCCGACGAAGACGCGACGGAATACCAATTTCGGTTGCTGTCGCGCGGCGTCCATGTGGATCCGATATTGCCCGGGAGGTTTCCGGTGCGCACGAACTGGCCCGCATTCTGGGCAATTTTCCAACCACCCGCTCCAATGCCGCTAACGCGCACGACATCGCCGATGCTCGGTGAGACGGGCAGCGTGACCGCCACGAGAGAATTATTCGTAAGCAAATAGCCGGTTTTCGGCTGCGCCAGCTGGCTGGTTCCAGAGACAATCTGCCACGGCAACGCGCCGTTGCCTGAAACCGTGCCGTTAATCGTCAGTCCGCTGCCGGTCAGCCGCATCAGTTCCGCGCCGTTTGTACCAGGGTCGTCCGTGGCGTCACTGTGGGTACCCCCTTGGAACCATGCAAAGCCGCCACCGGGAAAGGAACTGTCCGTCCGAAAATATAACCGGTAGCTTTGCACGCCGACGCCATATTGCGTACCCCAGAGGTTGAGCATTTGACGTGTTTGCGCGCCGAAAAAATTATTGCTGGCGAACATCGCGTCGCCATTGACGTCAAGCGTATGCGAGGGATTGCTGGTTCCGATACCGACGTTGCCGTTGGTCAGCACGGCGAAGCGTCCCCCCACGACGAACGGCGCATCGATTAAAAAGTTTCCCGCCGAGGACTGATCGAACCCGGCAGTGCTGTTCAGGTAGATCGGGCCATTGAAGAATTGTGGTTCCGTGAACATGTTCCCACCCGCGCGCAACGCCACGTTGTCCGAAAGACGGGCGTCCGCCAGGATGCCGCTCGAAATGTTGCCTGCGTCAATCGAAGTCAGGTTCGCGCCGCTCCCGGAAAAGGAACTGCCCGTGACCGTTCCAGAAAAAATGGGGCTGGACGGCAGGGCGCTGTTGGCAATCGTCCCGCTCAAATTGCCGGCCGTGTTCGCAAAAATCGCGTAGGGCACCGGCAGGAGAGGCTGGCGCGGCGTCAACCCGGCGAATGCACCCGTTCCGTTCGTTCGCACCCTGACATCCAGCCAATAATTCGTGCCCGTGAATATGCCGCCAAAATCCAGGGTGACAGAGAAAATGCCGTTGGTCACGCCGGCAGCCGTGTTGGTTTGCGCATTGCCTGCCTGATTTCCGGCAGAGCTTGCGTCGAAAATTGCAAATCTCAGATCGTAACTGCCGTTGGCCGGCGCGCCGCTGTCGTTCAACCGGCCTTGATAGGTGAACGCCGTGCCCTGGGCGTGAGCGGTTGGGAGTTGAGCGCCAAGCGTCGAGAGCACCGTCAGCAGGGCGGCCCGGTTGATGAAGTTGAGTTTGAAATTCATGGTTTAACGCCTTTCAGTTCAATTTTTGTTTAATAATGATTTGTTCCAATACGGTAAGACGCTCTTTCAACCGTGCGTTCTCCGCCTCAAGTTTTCGGATGCTGTCTTCCGCCTCCTGACTTCTGCATTCGACCTTTTGATTCAATCCCTGGATGGCCGCCAGGGCCACGCCTTCCTCGTCCACGGTGGCGATGTGTTGGTCATCGACTCCGTTCAAACCAAACGCCGCGTGGAAATCCTGCGCCACGGGCCCGATGTGTAGCGTCGCGGAATCCTGCTTGAAGTTCCAGCGGCTGATGGGCAGAGAGGCAACCCGGGCGAGCACAGCCTCGCGATCCACTGGGGCAAAGTTCTCCTTCGCGTTGCGGTCGCTTGTCTGCACCAGCGTCGTGCAGGCAATCGTGCCCGAGACCTGCAGTTTGCTGGAAGGATTGATGACGCCGATGCCGACGTTACCGTTGGTCAGGACAACGAAACGACCGCCGGGAATAAATGGCGCATCGACGGAAAAATTGCCAACGGAGGACTGGCTGAAGCCATCGGTGCTGTTCAGGCGGATCTGGCCATTCACTGACAGCACGTCTACCGTCAATCCCGCATTGCCGGTGACAAAACGCGCGCCGCCTTGAGCGCGAACGCTGAACGTATCGTTGGCCGTCGAAACGAACGCGGCATTTTGCGAGTCCGCCCAAACGAAGGCGCCTTGATGCAATGCCTGCGCTTGTTGGCCGGCGGCAAAACTGTACAGACCGCCCGCGAGGTTCTGTGCCCCACCGGGAACGGTGGCGTCATAATTTGTGGCTGCATTGCCATTGCCGCCGCCAACCGTCGCACCGTCGCGGCTCGCAATATTCGACATACCACCGCCAACGGTCGCCTCGGAGGCGTCGGCGGTGTTGTCCCCACCGCCACTCACGGTCGCGAAAAACACGCTCGCAGTATTCCCGACGCCGCCGGCCACCGTGGAACCGTAGCCAGCCCAGTTATACTGACCGCCACCGACGACAGCGGCGTAATTGGCGGCGGTGTTGTTTATGCCGCCGGCGACGACGGATACATCGCCACTCGCGGTGTTGCCGGGCTGGGTCGTTTGATCGACGCCACCTCCGCCAATGAACGACCCAACACCGCTGGCCGTGTTCAGTCTACCGCCACTGATCGTTGAAGCTTTGCCGCTGGCCGTATTCTCAATTCCGCCACTGACGGTGGCAGCATCGCCGCTGGCTGTATTCTGAAAGCCGCCGCTGACGGTGCAACTCTGCAGTCCGATGGCCTGGTTGTTCCACCCGCCAGCCACGGTTCCATAACCGGAAAAGACGGTGTTGTATGCCCCGCCGCCAATCGTGCCCATATCTGCAGCCACAATGTTGGGAAAGGGAAATCCATTGATGGTGGCACCGCCACCAGTGACCGTGGCGGCGTATCCGCTGGCGGCGTTGACCGGAGAACCTCCCACGATGTCGACGACATTGGAATAGCTGGCGCCGGGACTCAGTGCGATAACCTGTAATCCGCGAAGGCCGCCGCTCTCCAGAGTGGTGGCACTGCCGGCGTAAAGGGCGTAGGGTGACGGCGCGACCGGTTGCCTCGGCGAAAGTGTGATAAAACCGCCGCCTCCGTTGGTTCGCACGCCAATTTCAATCCAACGGGCCGCCCCGGCAAACGGGCCGGCGCCAAAATCCAGTGCGACCGTGAACAGTCCATTGCTGATGGCGGTGGTAGAATTGGTGATCGGTCCGGCAACCCCGCTTCCGTTCGTCGCGGCGTCATAAATCGTAAATCGTAAATCATAAATCCCGGTGGCCGGCCTCGAACCGTCGTTCAACCGGCCCTGATAAGTAAAGGCGGTGCCTTGGGCGAAGACGGTTGAGAGTTGTGGAGCGAGGGTGGCGAGCAACAGGACGCCAAGCCTTTGGCATAGTATGAGCATGCGTCGGACGAAGCGGGGGGAAGGCCTCCTGGCTGAATCAAGCGGTGTCGTTTGCCTCTTCATATTTCAAGTCAGGGGCTTAACGGAAAATCCGGAGACAATCTTTCAACAAAATGGCGACGCCGGCATTTTTTTGAAAGATTTTCCAGCCGGACACCGTTATGCTGTCAGTTATGAGCCAGGCCGCAGCGACACCCGACAATGCCGATTCCATCCCGACGCGGGCGACCCTGCTCGGGCGGCTCAAGAACTGGGAGGATGCCGACAGCTGGCAGGATTTTAACGACATCTACTCGAAGCTGATTTACGGCGTGGCCCGGCAGTCCGGATTGACGGATGCCGAAGCGCGTGACGTGGTACAGGAGACCTTGCTAGGGGTGGCGCGGAAGATTCACGAATTCGAATCGAGCCCGGAACGCGGCTCGTTCAAGAACTGGCTGCTCAACATCACCCGGTGGCGGATCGCCGATCATTTTCGCAGCCGGCCGCCCGTAATGGCGTCTCCTTCTTTTGCGGAAGACGAAAGGACTCCCACGGCCGAACGGATTCCGGATCCCACGGACCTGGACGCAGTATGGGAGGCGGAATGGAAGCGGAGCGTGTTCCAGACGGCTTTTCTTCGGGTGTGCCGGCGTGTAAAGCCCAAGCACGCCCAGATATTCGAGCTCTATGCGGTCCAACGCTGGCCGGTGATGAAGGTGGCGAAGGAACTGGGCGTGAGCACAGTCCTGGTCTATCTCATTGCGCATCGCCTGACCCGCCAGTTGAAGCAGGAGGTCGAGTATGTGCGGAAGAAGCTGGACTGACCTCCGGTCAGGGGACAGAGGCTGGTAGCGGCCGTTCGCGGACTGATTAAGCAGACTGCGCCTCTGATTTCAGCTTTCCCCGGCCCGGGTTGCCGCTACGCTATCCGTGTGGAGCCGGCCATTCCAGACTACGAACTTTTACGTCCCATTGGGCGCGGGGCGTATGGAGAAGTCTGGCTTGTGCGCAGTGTCACGGGCACATACCGGGCTGCGAAAGTAGTCTATCGAAAGACCTTTGAAGAGGCGCGTCCGTTCGAGCGTGAATTTGTGGGCATCCAAAGGTTCGAGCCGGTTTCCCGTTCGCAGGAAAATCAAATCAGCATCCTGCACATCGGCCGGAATGAAGCGGCGGAATATTTCTATTACGTCATGGAACTGGCCGACGACGCCAGCACAGACGAATCGACGCCCGGGTCTCCCGTGATGGTCAATCCGGCGACCTACCAGCCCAAAACCCTCAAGGAAGTGCTGTTGCGGCGCGGTCGCCTGCCGCCGCAGGATTGCCTGAAACTGGCGGTCAGTTTGTCCAATGCGCTGGGGCATCTTCATGAACATGGGCTGATTCATCGCGACGTCAAACCGTCCAATATCATTTTTGTCAACGGCCAGCCGAAGTTGGCGGACATCGGCCTTGTCTCCCGCATTGATGCGACCCATTCCTTTGTGGGAACGGAAGGGTATATGCCTCCGGAAGGACCGGGTTCACCCGCGGGGGATCTTTACAGCCTCGGGAAGGTGCTCTATGAGGCCGCCACTGGAAGGAATCGGGCCGAGTTTCCCATGTTGCCCGCGGACTTCGAATCCCTGGCCGATCGCGCATCGATTTTAGAATTGAACGAAATCGTGCTGAAGGCTTGTGCCGACAACCGGTCCCGGCGATATGCCTCGGCGGCCGAAATGCGGGGGGAGTTGCTGCTGTTACAGGCGGGAAAATCGGTCAAACGCATGCACGCGATGGAACGGCAGTTGAAACGCCTCGTCCCGGCTGTCGGAATCGCCGCAATGCTGGCCGGAGTCATCATCCTGCTGCAGCGGTGGGAGACCGCACAAGTGCGCGAGCGCGCCCAGATCGAGGCCGCGTACCGTGTCCAGGCCGAAAAACAGGAGGCGGCCACCCGCGAGTTGCTTTACGCCGCCGATATGAATCTTGCGCAGCATGCTTATGCCGAAGGCGATTTCGGGCGTACCGAGACGTTGCTGGCCGCTCAAATCCCGCAGGCGGGCAAACCAGATTTGCGCGGGTTCGAGTGGCGCTTTTTCAAGCAGGCTTGCCAGGGCCAGCAGCAGTTCACCTTTGCGGGCCTTTCCAATGCAGTGATGGGCGTCGCCTATTCTCCTGATGGGCATTATCTGGCTAGCGGGTGTTACGATCAATTCGTCAGGGTCTGGGACCTGGCCAGCCACAAGGAATCGGCATCCTTTTTTTGCGACGATGAGGTGGATGACGTGGCCTTCTCGCCCGACGGCAAAAGGATAATGTTCTGTGATCGGAGTGGAAAACTGGAATGCCATGACCTGGGTACGCGTCGGTTGAGGTTTCAGATCACCAACGGAGTCGCGGGCATGGCGGCAAGTCCGGTTCGAGACGTGGTGGCCGTGTCCCTGGAAAGGGCTGCGACGACGAACGGCGCTTCGTCGGAATCGAACGACGTTGAAGTCGTTTTCCTCGATTTGCGCGATGGCCGGGAATTGAACTCGATTCCGGAGGACGGCTCAGAATTGAGCTTCTCGGCGGATGGCCGAAGGCTGGCGGCGGGCGGCGGAGACCGGCACATCAACGTCTGGGATCTCAACGAGCGACGGGTCATCGCGTCGTTCAAAGCCCTGGACGTGCGGTTCAATCTGTGCCTTTCACCGGACGGAGACACCCTGGCGGAGGGTAACGGAGACGGCAGCCTGCGATTGTTGGACCTTTCCGGAAACCGGCCGCCGCGTGAAATCCAAACGCGGCAGGGTCCGGTCTGGCAAATCGCCTTTTCGCCGGATGGCCGGACCGTGGCGACCACGGGCACGGACCAGACCATTCGGTTGTGGGATGCGCACACCCTGGAGGGGGCCGGTGTGTTTCGTGGCCATCGCGGAGAGGTTTGGGGGATTGCCTTTGCGCCCGATGGCAGGACGTTTGCCACCGGTAGCAAGGACGAAACGGTGCGGTTGTGGAATCGGGACCAGCCGTTCCTGGACGCGGCGCTGACGCGAACAGTCAGCTTTTGGAACTGGCCGATTTTCTCCAGCGACGGCGGCCTGCTGGCAGCGGGGGACCGCAAAGGCGTCTTGGTGTGGCGGACCGGCGACGGCCGGGAAACGGAATTTTTCACGAACGCGATGCGTCCGCTGGGATTCAGCGAGGACGGCAAGGCGTTGTGGGTTTTGAATCCCGATGCCACGTTTCAGCTCGAGAGTTTGCGCGAACCGGTGGTGATGCGAACCATCGCGGCGGGGGCGCTGGACACCGTCGACGTCAGCGCGCATGCATTTCTGGCCAGGCGTCAATTGCTCGCGCTGGGCATGAGGGACGGTACGGTGAGGCTGTGGGATTTGGCGGCGGGAAAGGAGTTGCATGTGTGGAAAGGGCAGCTCTCGCGCATCACCTCGCTGACGTTTTCGCGGGACGGCGACCGTTTGATTTCAACAGGCGAGGAGGACCTGGACGTGAAAGTGTGGCGCACAGCGGGGGCGGAACTTTCGCTGACGCTGAGCGGGCACAAGATTGGGGTGTTCGGCGCGGCGTTTTCGCCGGACGGCGGCGAGATTGCGACGGCGTCACCGGATGACACGTGCCGGCTGTGGGATGCCTTGACCGGCCGGTCATTGGCAGTGCTCCAAGGGCATAAGGGCGGGGCGTTTTCGGTCGCCTTTGCCCCCGACGGGAAGACGCTCGCGGTCGGCACCGGCGCTCAGCACGTCAGATTGTGGAACCTGAAGACGCTGCGCGACATCGGGATGCTCGAAACCGAACCCCTCGTCGTGTTTTACGCGGGGTTCGCTCCGGATGGCCGCACTCTTGCCACAGTCAGTTTCGATGGCCCGAAGGACAATTGCTCCCTGCGCCTCTTTCGCACGGATCAGTAAGGGACTGGCTGACCACTCAGCCAGAAATTGGTTTTCAAGCTAGCAGAAGGGGATCGGGTTGGCGTGGTGAGAAAAAAACGTTACCCGGACTTGCGCACAACACGAGGTTCATGATTTCACTGTTGTGAGATTCCACCCGAGTTTCATAACTATCGGGATCTGGAAAGCCGGCTGGGCACGCGGGTTTAGTTTGCGACGCCGTACCATGCCTGGGAGCGAGGCACCAATGAGAATACCAACGGGCTCATCCGACAATATCTACCCAAGGGAATCAACCTGAGCCGAATCACCCAAGGGCAATGCGATCGCATTGCCGAACAGTTAAATAACAAAGTGGTTTTCCACAGGTGGAGACGGAAGTACGGTGGCTAACAAAATGGCTAACAGACCAAGTGGGAACCAAGGTCACCAATAGTGACACAATCTCGTTGAATACCCTGTAAAATCGGGCACGATACCCCTGTCGTCCGCCCCCCAAGGCGCTCGATTCCGACCCTCGCCTCGTCCACGTCCACCCGCCGCAGTTTATGCAACCCGAAATCCACCTGAACTGACTTTTGGAATCCTACCTCTAACCTCATTTTTGGATTCGAATCGAAGCGGCAAAAAATTTTCCGATCCGGCGGAAGGAACGAGACAAAAATGGGTGTCAGAAGAAGTGTAAGAAGAAAGTTATGTTTGATACTGAATAATAGTGCTGGGTTCAGTCAAATTTTGATTGAAACCCTAACAAAACCTTGTATTTTAGGCTCAAAGTTCGGCGCGAGCCCTACCTCTGGAGCCATTTCAAAAGCCGAATCTGTTCAAAGCGGACTGGCAGTTTGCTGGCAAGGCCAGCTGAATTCATCGCACCATGCAAAACAAACCGAACCCGTTTAAAGGCGCGCTGGTCGCCCTTTTATTTTTGATGGTCGCAACGGGATGTGGAAAGCAACCCGGAAATTCAGGAAACCCGGGTTCTGAATCGCCGCTGAAACATTGGGAACGATTTACATCCGAAGCTGGAAAGTTTTCCATTCTTTTTCCCGGCACACCGGAGGAAAAGCAACAAACGTCGCAAAGCCAATTTGGAAAAATCGAGATGCACGCGTTCGCCGCCAAAAAAGACACCCAGAATGCGTATGGCGTGGGTTATTTTGACATCCCCAAAGTCCCCGACATAAAATCTTATCTGGATAAGGTCCAAGCGTTGGAAGCCGGTGCCCAGGGGAAAATTGTGTCGCAGAAGGAAATCCAAATGGGAAATAATTCCGGCCGGGAGTTTGAATTCATCAAAGGCGGAAAGGCCAATTATTCCGTCAGAGCCAGAATGATCATGGTCGGGCAACGGCTCTAGAGCGGTTTAATTAAAACTGTGGCCTTCAAAATCACAAGAAACGCCCGAAAACAAAGCAGATTAATTGTTTCATACGGCTACAAAGTGACTGAAAATGCTCTATCTCCTGACGGTCGTTTTTCTGACGGCGAACCCGCATCCGGAGGAGTGCGACGCATTTTTTGACTCATTTGCTTTGCAGTAAATTTGACGCCCGCCAGCCGGTTCCCATGAACCCGAACCGCCAACCCATCAACGGCGCTGGCAGCGCGGACAATAAAACGTGCTCCGCGCAGCCTGGCGGATGCGCTTGATCAATCCGCCGCAATTCGGACAAGGCCGACCGGCACGATCATAAACCCGCAATCGTTCCTCGTAATAATCCGGCGTGCCCGGCGACCGGCCGAAATAAAACAGCCCATCCGATCCGCCCCCGGCAAAACTCAACGGCACCGTACTACCACGCTGGATCGCCCCGGCTAGCACCCAGCGGATCGCCCGCCAAAGCCGACCGACCTGCGCGGCGGTCAGTTGCCGGGCCGGACGGCGCGGGGAAATCCGCGCGCGAAACAACGCTTCACTCGCGTAAATATTGCCAACACCAGCCACCAGCGTCTGGTCGAGCAGCCTGACTTTTATGGCCTGACGCGAACGTTTCAACGATTGCCCAAAAGTCGCCCGGTCAAAACTGCTGGCGAGCGGTTCCGGCCCCAGTTTTTTCACCGCCGCCAGGTCCAGCGTCAGCCGGCCAAAGTAGCGAGTGTCCTCGTAGATAAAATTCTCCCGGCCCAGGTCGAACACCACCGCGGCGTGCCGGGGCAGCGGTTCGTTTTTTGGGGCGAGATAAATCCGGCCGGTCATGCCCAGATGTCCGAGCAGCGTCAGGGGTTTGCCGCCCGTCCGGGTGCGAAGCTGAAACAGAAGGTATTTGCCACGGCGGGACAGGCCGGTGAATCTCGCGCCCAGCAGGGTCTTACGAAATCCGCGCAGCGGGGTCGGCCTCAATACCTTTGCCCTTCGCACGTCCACGCCGCGGATAGTTTTGCCCCGGACCAACGGGCGCAAATGGCGGGCGAGCACTTCGACTTCAGGGAGTTCAGGCATGCGAAATCAGGAGTTGGAAGATTGACGATGGAAGACAGGACTTGCGTTCCCCTGCTCCGGCCGGTCGTTTCACCCCGTCACCAGCGTGCCCACTTTTTCGCCCAGGGCAACGCGGCGCAGATTGTGCGGCTTGAACAAATCAAAAACGATGATGGGCATCTTGTTGTCCATGCACAGCGAAAACGCCGTGGAATCCATCACCTTGAGCTGCCGCTGCAATGCATCGAGATAGGTAATCTGCTCGAAACGTTTCGCCCGGGCATTCTTCTTGGGATCGGAATCATAGACCCCGTCCACCTTGGTTGCCTTCAAAATCACCTCGGCGCCGATTTCGTTGGCCCGCAGGGCCGCCGCAGTGTCGGTGGAAAAATAGGGATTGCCGGTGCCGCCACCGAAAATGACTACCCGGCCCTTTTCCAGGTGACGCACCGCGCGCCGCCGAATGAACGGCTCGGCGACCTGCGACATGGCGATGGCACTTTGCACCCGGGTGGGTGACCCGATTTTTTCCAGCGCATCCTGCAACGCCAGCGCATTGATGATGGTGGCGAGCATGCCCATGTAATCACCTGTCGCGCGTTCGATGCCGCGCTCGCTGCCGGCCAGACCACGGAAAATGTTTCCGCCGCCAACGACCACGACCACTTGCACACCGAGCTCGCGCACCTCGCGGATTTGCTCAGCCATGAGCTGCAAGGCGGCGGGGCTGATGCCCATCCCGTCTCCGCCCCCGAGCGCTTCGCCGCTGAGCTTGAGCAGGATCCGGTGAAATCTCGGCTTCTTGATGGCTGTCATAAAACTGGAAGTGCGCTCCGCATCGCGGGGACTTTTAGCAGCCGGCCGGCAGCTCGTCAAACCAAAGCCGCAAATCCTTCGCACCGAACTCCGAAACCCGAAGGCCGAAATCCGAAAGAAGACCGAATCTCGAATCCGGAGCGCCTGAATAGGCCAGTTTATCGCTCAGATTTCGGACCTCGGATTTGCGTGGCGTAACAATTTGCGACGTTATCCATAAAAAAGGGCATCCTCACGGACGCCCTTGGCCATCATTGAAAATTACCCGGGTCAGGCGCTTTCGCCCACCTGGAACCGCACGAACCGGCGGATGCTGATTTCGTCACCGAGCTGCTTGGCAATCTGGGCGACGTGTTCCTTCACGCTGATCTCGGAGTTGCGCTTGACGAAGCCCTGGTCCACGAGGCAATAGGTCTGGTAAAACTTTTCCAATATGCCCTGCAGGATCTTTTCCATGGCCTGCGCCGGCTTGCCCTTGAGCCGGTCGGATTGCGCAGCAATTTCCCGTTCCTTGGCGATGACATCCGCGGGCACCTGTTCCCGCGAAACTGTGTGCGGATGGCCCGCCGCGATCTGGAGAGTGATGTCCTTGACCAGCTGCTTGAACTCCTCCTTGCCCGTGGTCTCGGCCTTGCCGGCGCCGACCTCGACGAGCACGCCGACCTTCGCGCCGGTGTGAATGTAGCCGGCAATCAATCCATTGCCGACCACCTCCATTTTCGCGTGCCGGGCGATTTTGATGTTCTCGCGGATTTTCGCGACCATCGCTTCGCGCTCGGCTTCCAGGTTGGGATTGGCCTCGGTGGCATAACGCTTCGCCACTTCGTCACAAAACGCCCGGAACAGTTCGTTGCGTGCCACAAAATCCGTCTCGCTGTTCACTTCCACGAGCACGCCGAGCTTGCCACCGGGAGCGATGTGCTGGGTGATGGCACCTTCCTTGGCGTCGCGGGCGGACTTCACGGCAGCGGTGACCTGGCCCTTCTTGCGCAGGAGATCGACGGCAGCGCTGAGGTCGCCCTTCGCCTCGGTGAGCGCCTTCTTGCAATCCATCATGCCTACGTTCGTCATCTCACGAAGTTTGGCAACGTCAGCAGCAGTAATTTGAGACATATAAAATAGTCGTTGGTTGAGAGTTGAGCGCAACCGGAAATTTTCCCGGAGGCGCTGATCAAGCCGACGGCTGGGGAGCGGCCTCAACCGGCGCCGCCGGGACGGGTTGCGCCGCCGCCTCTGCCGCGTCCGCTGCCGCCTCTTCGGCGGCACGACGCGAACGCTTGGATTCAAATTCCGCCTGCGCCAGCGTGATGGTCTGGCCGACCGTGGCCAGGATCATGCGGATGGATCGGATGGCGTCGTCATTCGCCGCAATGGGAAATTCCACCAGGTCGGGATCACAATTTGTGTCCACGATGGCAATGATCGGCACCTTGAGTTTGCGGGCTTCCGCCACGGCGTTGTGTTCCCGCTTGATGTCCACCACGAACATCGCCGCCGGGATCCGATCCATGGCGCGGATGCCGTCGAAATACTTTTGCAGCCGGCCGGCTTCGCGGCGGATGACCGCCTGCTCCTGTTTGACGTAATTGGCCAGCGTGCCGTCCGCATCCATCTTCTCAATTTCCTTGAGCCGTTTGATGGAGGTTTTGATGGTGTTATAATTGGTCAGGGTGCCGCCCAGCCAGCGTTCGGTGACAAAAAACTGGCCACATTCCTTGGCCGTGTCCTTGACGCATTGCTGCGCCTGCTTTTTGGTGCCGACGAAGACAACCTTGCCTCCCTTGCGGACGGTGCTCGACAAAAAGTCGCACGCGGCTTCAAGCTGCGTGAGCGTCTTGCTGAGGTCGATGATATGAATGCCGTTGCGTGCGTCGAAGATGAACGGCTTCATCTTGGGGTTCCAACGCTTGGTCTGGTGTCCGAAATGGACGCCCGAATCCAACAATTCTTTGAGGCCAATGCTTATCACAATTTTCCTTTGGTTGAGACCCTGGCCCCGCCTGGGAGGGAACCACGGCATCCCGCGGAACACGGGATTGAGTTTGATGTTATTGTGGCCCTACTTTGCTGCACTTCCGTCTTCGCATCGCTTCGACGCGACAAGTCGGCGCGGCAAGCCGCCTCACTTAAGGCGAAAATTTCAGGCCGTTTTCCCTTTTGCCGGCTCCGGCGAAAGGACGGGAACGATAACAGATCAACGTGAAGTGGCAACAGCAATTTTGAGCCTGGATTGGCGGGAAATAGAGGTCCAGCGCCCAAAACAGACGATTGGCATTGTGAACAAGATGCGCTTGGAAGGATGAAGGAATAGAAGTTAATCCAGCCTCAATCAGGCAAAACAACCAGAAAGGCCCGCAAAACTTCCCATGAAGGCGAGCCATGCCATCTCCCGCCCGCCGGCGGAACTCACGTTAGTTCTTGCGTTAGCGGCCGGACTTGGCTCAATGGGGGACATATCTTCCCGGGTTTGACCATGTATTATTACGCCGCCATTGAGCGATTTGATCCTGACAACGGCGAACGATGGGTCGGGTTCACCCGATGGCTCGGACGCACAGACCTGAAACGCATCATCACCCTCGACAGCACCCTTTGCCCCGCAGTCGTCCATCCGGAATCCGCCGACGACTGGCAATACGTTGCCAAGGAGGAGTTCATGATCGATTTCTTCAGCAGCCTCGACTTTGTCCTGCAACGTGTTTCAACCCGCCGTCCCTCGGTCGTGGTGGCGGTCACCCGTGACCCGGCGGAGGAGGCAATCAACCGTTTTCCTCACGCCGATTTCGAGCTGGCTGGTTTTGATGTGGTGGACGCCCAGTTCACCGGCAGCGCCCTCTTCAACCCCGGCCGCTTTCCGGGAACGATCAACGTCTCGAAGCTTTCGGCCGGTTCCGGGCTCATTAAGTCGCGGGACTGGGCCTTTAAAACCCGCGACAGCTTGCGTCAGCACCATCCCGGCCGGGAGGACGCCAGATGGCACGTCTGGGCCATTTGGCGTTATACCAGAATTATCATCGAGGAGACCTGATCTTACCGGCCCATGGTGTCAACCGGCTTGTCAAAAGGGCTTCGCTAGTTTATTGTCTGGCAATGTCGTTTAAGAATTTTCTGGCATGGGGGATGGTATTTTTCAGCGGCCTGCGCCTCGCGTCCGCCGACGTGATTCAATTGAAGGACCAGGCCGCCGTCACCGGCAAAATCCTGTCGGAAAAGCCTGACGCCGTCGTGGTGGACGTGGGTTACACCGTTCTCGTCGTGCCGCGCAACGTCATTGCCGGCATCTCCAAATCCGGGGGCAGCGTGTCCACGCCCGCAACGACCGTCTCCAACCCGGTCGTCAATGTCAACGCCCTGCCCCAATTTTATGTTGCCAATACCCGCCCCACTGCCGCCCGCGACGTGCAGGATCTGGTCAAACAAATCGGCGAGGCCGTCGTGCAGGTTCGCACTCCTGGCGGCCTGGGCTCAGGTTTTTTCATCAACCCGGACGGTTATCTGATCACCAATTTTCATGTCATTGAAGGGGAGACGGAAATTTCCGTGGAAGTCTATCATCAGCACAACGGCCAGCTCGACCGTGAAACTTACAAGCAGGTTAAAATAATCGCCATCAACAAGTTCCACGATCTTGCCCTGCTGCATATCGAGGACAAAAACGCGCCCAAGTTCAAATACGTCACGCTGGGCAGTTCGGACGCGCTGACCGTGGGTGATTCGGTTTTTGCCGTCGGCAGTCCGATGGGCCTGGAACGCACAGTGACGTCGGGCATCCTCAGTACCAAGACCCGCCAGCTTGAGGGCGAGCTTTACCTGCAAACCACCGCACAAATCAATCCCGGCAACAGCGGTGGCCCGCTGTTCAATCTCGCCGGCGAAGTGGTGGGGGTGACGAACATGAAAATCACTTTTGGCGAAGGCCTGGGTTTTGCCATTCCCGTGGAACTGGTGAAGAGTTTTCTCGACCATCGCGACGCCTTTGCCTATTCCGCCGACAATCCGAACAATCCGTATCGCTATCTCGAACCACCGGGCCACACCAAAAACAAGCCGGCGGATCAATGAAGTTGAGACTCTTCGTCCCTTGGGGCGCAACTTTTCACCGCGTTGAGTTTTAACCCACCATGATGACATTCCTTTTTCGCCTCCCTCCCCGGCGCGCGGTTGTCTTTTTTGCCGCATTCGCCGCCACACTCGCCCTGGCCCTGCTCGGTTCCGCGTGCCGCAGCACTGTCCCCACAACAACGACCCAGGCAGCCACCCCGGCACCAACCCCGGCCGCGATTCCACCCGCGGAAAGCCTGCTACCGTCGGACACCCTGCTGCTGGTCACGGTGCCCGATTTCGCAAAATTGCGCGACGCCACCCGGCAATCGCCACAGTGGCTGCTCTGGAACGACCCGGCCATGAAGGCGTTCCACGACAAATTCATGGACCGGTTGAACGAGCAATTTATCGCTCCCCTGGAACACGACCTCGGGGTCAAGCTCGGCGATTACACCGACCTGCCGCAAGGCCAGTTTACTTTTGCCGTCACGCAAAACGGCTGGACCGGCAGCGGCGACCCGATGCCTGGCCTGCTGTTGCTGCTCGACACCAAAGGCCGGAGCGATTCACTTAAAACCAATCTTATCCGGCTGCGCAAAAAATGGGCGGACTCGGGCAAGCCGGTGCGCAACGAAACCATCCGCGGCATTTCATTTACCGTGATGCCGCTCACGAGCAACGACATTCCGGCAACCCTCGCCAGTATCTGGCCCAAACGCCAGCCCGTCCAGGAGCTGGGCAAGGAAAATAAACCGCCGCCCCCGGGCGAAATCGTCATCGGCCAGTTTGATTCGCTGTTGATTGTCGGCAGTTCTCTCAAAGCGGTCGGGCCCGTCGCCGCGCGGCTGACCGGCGGCGCGATACCGTCTTTGGACGACAATGCGCTCTTTGTCGCCGACCGCCTGTCACAATTTCGCGAGGGACCGTTATATTACGGCTGGCTTAACGGGAAAACCCTTTTTGACGTGCTGGCCCACATGCCAACGCCAGAATCCGATCCCGACGCGCCCAGCCCCGTCCCACCCACCCAGTGGGACAAGATTCTCACCGCCGCCGGTCTGACTGGCCTGAAATCCGCCAGTTTCAGCTACCGTGGAGGCGGGGACGGGGCGCAGATTGATTGTTACCTCTCCGTGCCGGAAACGGCCCGGCAGGGTATTTTTAAAATCATCGCCGCGGCGCCGAAGGACGCGAACCCGCCGCCCTTCGTGCCCGCCGACGCGACGAAGTTCTGGCGCTGGCGCCTGGATGGCCAGAAATCCTGGGCCGCGCTCCAGAAGATGGCCACAGACATTTCGCCCGGCACGCTCAGCGGCCTCAATTCCATAATCAACATCGCCAATGCGACCGCCCAACAAAAGGACCCGGCCTTTGACGTCCGCAAATATCTCATCGACAACCTGGGCGACGACTGGATTCGTTATGAGAAGGCCCCGGCGGGCAGCACCCTGGCGGATTTGGATTCCGCTCCGTGGCTTTTCCTGTTTGCCTCGGCCAATCCGGACCAGGCCCTGCTGGCGATCAAGAATGTGGCATCGCTCGGCTCCCTGCAGGGAAAGGTGATTCCGCCGCGCCAATTTTTGGGCCGGACCATCTACACAGTTGCCCTGCCCTCGCGGGGTTCCCCGGCTCCCCGTTCATTTTACTGTACTACCAGCGACGGTTATGTGGCTGCCTCCACGGACGTTTCCATGATTGAAGCCTTTCTGCGCAGTGCCGAAAGCAAGGCCAAGCCGTTGCGGGAAATTCCCGGTTTCATCGAGGCCGCCCAACATGTCGGCGGCGCGGGGACTGGCCTGTTCACTTACGAAAACCAGCAGGAAACCCTGCGCGAGCTCTTCGCCGCCTTGAAAAAAAGTCCGCCAAACAGCCAGCCGGCCGCCGGGGCATTGGGGTCTCTGCCGTTTGGACCGTCAGGGAAAATCTTCAGCGGCTGGATGGATTATTCGCTGTTACCGGACTTTGACAAGGTCGCCAAATATTTCTATTTTTCCGTCGCTGGCGGTAACGTCACGGCGGATGGCCTTTCTTTCAAACTCTTTGCCCCACGACCGCCACAGTTGAATTGAAGTTCCTGGAAGCCTCGGCGGGGCGCCGGCGCTCCCGGATTAAAATTCAGCGTTCTGAAATCATTCCTGCGGATAGAGCAGGATGCGGTCGTGCACCAGGACGATCAGATCATTTTTCCCGTCGCCGGTGACGTCGCCCACGATCGCCTCGCGCGGTTCGGGCAGCGCATTCGCCGCACCACGGAAGGTATGCTGCTCGAACACCTGCCAGCGATTGGCGGGTACGAGTTTGTGATGGGAATCAAAGATGACCAGGTCGAGATAATTTTTTCCCGTTTCCAGGAACACCAGGTCTTTGTGCCCGCTGTGGTTCAAATCGCCCGCAGTCACGTCATTCAAATACCCGTCCTTGATGGGCGTATCGTAACCGTCGAGCGTGGTGAGTTCCCAGGCATCGCCCGCCAGCGGCAGCCAGGCGACGGAGTTCTGGCCCAGAAATGCGACGCTCTGGATGTCCGTGCCCCCGATGGCAACCGATTGCAAAGCGCCGAAATCCGCCACCGGCAGCTCCACATTGCGGGACACCCGCCAAACCCCGGCCGCGTCACGTTCACACAAGGTCAGCTGTTTGTGCTCTGCATCCAGCAGAAACATCGCCGGCACCGCATTCGTACCGTTGCGCACCGCCGTGGCACCGACGATGCGCGAATCATCCGCCGCCCCATTGATCTGGTCCTTTACGCGAAAAACCCAGTCCGGCTGGTTGGTGGAACCCGGTGTTTTCGCTTCCTGTTCGAGCACGACGGCCCGGACGAAATTTTTCTGCGGCAACAGCAACTCCTGCCGGCCGTCGCCGTCCACGTCTGCGGCTGCAAGCCAGGGCTGCTCGATCGCACCGCCGGGCGGGTCCACGTCCTCTTCATCAAAATCGCCGTTGGGCTTTTGCAGCAGCACCTTGATTTTTTCATAGGGAATCAATGCGACCAGGTCTGCCCGGCTGTCCTGGTTCACATCCTGGATGGCCAGGGCGGTGGGGTTCGATTTAAAACTTTCGCCGAGTTTTTGGGTCCGCATTTTGCCGTCAGCCGTGCGGGTCACCAGCGAACGGCGGCCATCCTTGTCCACAATCACGCACAACGACGGATGGGCGCCGGGCTTCAAGGCGCCGACCGCCATCACGAGCGGTCTGCCGTCCAGGGGAATGAGCGTCGGAAACGGCAACCTTCCGTTCTTGTCAAATTGCGCCACCCCGACTGCGTTTTCATCGCGGCTCAAGAGAAAAATATCGGGGTGCCCGTTGCCGTTCCAATCCGCCGCCGCGAGCTGGCTTACTCCGGCCAGGGTGGGAAAGGTCTGGGGCGGTGCGAGCGAACCGTCCGGTTGCTGCAGACAAACCGAAAGCTGGCCGCTGGCCGGCTCGGCCACGAGCAGATCCGGCCGTCCGTCACCATTGACATCAGCCCACAACAGACCGCGTTGTGCCGTGTCCGTCTTGTTCAAGGGCAGAATCTGAAATTGTCCGCGCCGGAACGCGCCGGACAAAACCTCGGCGGGCTGGTGCGTGAATTGCGAAACTGTCGCGCGGCCGGAATCCCTGGCGATGGTCACAATGTAGTTTTTGCCGTCTCCCTCAAGGGTATCCGCGCAAAATGAACGCATGGGGGGTGCCCGGAAATAAATTTCCGGCCCCAGCTGGCCGGCGGCGTTTTGCAGCCGGAACCGCAGGGGCGTCGGGGTGTCCCAATCCACCAGCAACAAATCATTCCGGCCATCGTTGTTGATGTCCAGGATTTGCACCGACTTGGGCGTGCCCGAGCACGGGATTTTCTGCGGTTCGCCGAGCGTATGGTCCGGCCGTTGCGGCAGGAAATAGAATGATCCATTGTCGCCGAGCAGGACCAGGTCGGTGCGCCCATCGCCGTTCAAATCCCCTTCCGCCAGCGCATTTACATTCAACTGTCCGTCGGCGATGTGCCAGCGTTTGGGTTCGCTCCAGCCATTGGTCCCCTGGTTGTAAATCACTTCGAGGTCCTTCGCATCACCGTAAAACGCGATATCCGGACGCCCATCGCCATTGAGGTCGGCCACCACCACCGAACCCATGCGCTCGTCCGTGGGGACGGAATCGATGTGAAAACGCGCATCGGGTGGCAGCTCGTTGATTTCGAGTTTGCGTGCCGGAGTGGCGGCGATCCGGTTGGTTTTGCCCGTTTGATTGTAAAGCAGGTTGATTTTTGAGCGCAGATTGTTGGCCACAATGAGGTCATTCAAGCCGTCGCCATCCAGGTCCGCCGTGTGCAGGAGATCGATCTGGTCGTCGATCGGAAAGATTTCCGGGCCGGTGAAACCAAAAGCGTTCGTGGCGTTTTCAGCGCGAACGGTGAAGGCAAAAGCGAACACCAACGCCGCAAAAGCGGCGGGACACGATAATTTCAAGGCTTGCATAAGACGTGCGCAACGTGCCATTCGCCGGCGTAATTGGCGAGTTTTTATTCGCCAACGAAATGGAGCGTGATGCGGCGGGCATGGCCGTGGACCCGGTGTTCCCACAGATAAATGCCCTGCCAGGTGCCGAGGGTGAGCCGTCCGCCGCGTACGGGGACACCCAGATTTACCGTCGTCAACGCTGTGCGAATATGTGCCGGCATGTCGTCGTCGCCTTCCTGCGTGTGTACAAACAGCGGGTCGCCATCGGGCACCAATCGTTTGAAAAAGGCCTCCAAATCGCGCTGCACGTCCGGGTCGGCATTTTCCTGGATGAGGAGCGAGGCCGAGGTATGTTGCAAATGCAAGGTCAGCAGGCCGTCCTGGAATCCATTTTGGGCAATCCACTTTTCAACGTCGCGCGTGAATTCCCAAAGCCCGCGACCACGGGTGGTCAGGATCAATTCATGGAAGGCCTGTCGTAACATGGGGTTGAGATGTTGGAGCGCCGTGCTCCTGGGCGGCATATTCTACTGCGCATTCGCCGGCGTGCTTTTTGCGTCCAGCATTCGCTCCAGGTCCTGATTATGGGGCTGGCCAAGGTCGAGGGCCTTTTGGTAATGCCAGCGCGCCAGGCCCGCCAGCGGCGGCTGCTGGTTGATGTAAATCACCGCCAGATTGTTGTGCGCCGCGCCGTAATTGGGGTCGAGCTGGACCGCCTTGCGCAGGGCGGTTTCCGCCTGGACGCGAAGGCCCTTGTGGCCGAGCGTAACGCCGAGATAATTTTCAATTTCCGGGTTCCGCGGGTCGAGCTTCGCCGCCCGGCTCAACGCGTCGAGCGCCTCGTCGTATTTTTCGCGGAGAAATTCAAGGCGGCCAAGCGTGGCCAGGTTGTAGGCATCGTTCGGACTTTGAGCCACGGCCTCCTTGATGTGCTTTTCCGCGTCATCCAGCTTGCCCTGCTCCATCTCGATGGTCGCCAGGTTGGCGAGCACCAGGCCGTTGTTCTGGTCGTGTTGTAGAATTTTCTGGTAATCATCCTCGGCCTTGTCGTACTGCCCGGCGGAAAAAAAATGCTGCGCCTCGGCCACCAGTTCCGCCGCGCCGCCGGGCAATTCCCGGACGGATTTCTTTTGTTGGCTGCGGTCGGCCAGTTGCGGGCCGGATTGCTGGAACAAGGCCAGTTCCTCCGGGGTGTAGGGAACAACCTGCGCTTCATCCACCGCCAGGCGCGCGTGCAAAGCGGACACTTCATCGGTCAACTCGCCAATGCGCACGGCGGCATTCTGTTTGCGGCTGCCGTAAAGCTCCTTGTTGGCCTCACCGAGTTTCGCCAGCAAATTGTCGCGTTCCTGGGTCAATGCCCGGATGCGCGCCTCGTTGTCAGCCTCGGCGGGCGCCAGGGCCGGCGCCGGATTGACCGCCCCAACCTGTAACTGGCGCACCCGGTTTTCCAGGGCCGATTTTTCCAGGAAAGCCACCTGCGAGGCCGACTGCAATGCGGCGATCTGTTTCCGGGCCTCGTCCAATTCAGGATTCAGCCGGTTGGTGGCGGTTGCAGCCGGCGCCGCCAGTTTCAGGTCCGCGATTTGTTTTTTGAGCACTTCGTTTTCCTCGCGTAACGCCTGCATCGCTCCGGGGCTGGCCAGCAGCGCCTGCACGCGCGATTGCAACGCCTGGTTTTCCCGGGCCAATTGGTCGGCGCGAGCCGTTTGCTCTGCCAGCTTTTGATTGGCCGCAGCCAGGGCCAGTTGCGCCTGCCGCAAGGCACCCGATTCCACCGCCACCGCGACCGCCGGCCCGGGCCCCGGGCCGGTTTTGCCCTGGGCCAGGCTGACCTTAAGCAAATCATTTTCTTTCATCAGCGCCCGGATTTTCTCCTGTGCCCGGTTCAGTTCGCGTGCATCAATCGCCGCCGGCTGCGCTCCCAGCGCCTCCTGGAGCTTGGATTGCAGGGTGGTGTTATCGGTCTGCAATTGTTGCATCTGCTGATGCAAGGCGCCGAGCTGCGCCTCGAGGTCGGCAGCGGCCTTGGCCGGGACCGCACCCGGCGCCGGCGGCGCCACAGCCGTTTCCGGCGCCAGATTGGTCACAGGAATCTTCGTCGTCACCTCGGCGATTTTCTCCGCGACATAATTGATGCGGAAATTGACGATTCTCGGGTTCCAGTCCGGGTAGAGGGTTCCGAATCTTTGCAAGGCGGCTTGCACCTCGAGGTATTGGGTCATCGCCTGCCGCGGCTGACCGGAATTTTCCAGTGAATCCGCCTGCTGCAGAAGGCTGTAAATGATAATGTATTGGTCATCCGGGCCCCCACCCTGGGCGCGCGCCGTTGGCGCCAGCGCGGCCAACAAAATCAGCAGGGCTCCAAGACGTTTCACACTGGCATGCTAATCCAACGGAAGCTGGCCTGGCAAATGATTACAGCGGGACTTGCCTCGTCCGGGTGGTTGCGGGTAATAAAATCGTGTGTCACAAAAGACTTTTCCCGGGCAAATGTTCATCCGGGGACGAATGTTGCCGGTCTGGCAGGGCGGCTTGATCGTACTCCTTGTCTTCCTGGCCTATTTTCCCGCCGCGCACGGCGGGTTCATCTGGGACGATGATGTGCATATTTCCGCCAACGAGACGTTGCGATCGGGGCAAGGACTGTGGGAAATCTGGTTCATGCCGGGGGCGACCTGTCAGTATTATCCGCTGAGTTTCACCCTCTTTTGGCTGGGCTACCATCTGTGGGGATTAAATCCGCTCGGTTACCACCTGCTCAACATGGCGCTGCACAGCCTGGTTGCGGTGCTTCTGTGGCAAATACTGGAACGGTTGAAGGTGCGCGGGGCCTGGCTGGCGGGCGCGCTTTTTGCCCTGCATCCGGTCTGCGTAATGAGCGTGGCGTGGATGACGGAACTGAAGAATACGCTGTCCGCGGCGTTGGCCTTGGGATCCGGTTGGGCCTACCTGCGATTTGCCGGCCTGGGAGTTTATGGCGGGGCAGCAACCATCGACGATCACCCTGGACCAAACGCATCCGGAACGGATTGGCGTTACGGCGCTCTGTCGTTGATGCTTTTTCTGCTGGCGATGTTTGCCAAAACGGCGGTGAGTTTTCTTCCGGCAACGCTCCTGCTCATAGTCTGGTGGCAGGGGAAACAGTTGGTTTGGCGAAGGGTGGCGCCATTGATCCTGATGTTGGTGATAGTCGCAGTGAGGGGTGAGGTAACGTTTTACATCGAGCATCTCCACGGGGCGGTTGGCGCGGAATTCAAATTAGGTTGGCAGGAACGGTTACTTGTTTCGGGGCGATCCTTTTGGTTTTACCTGGGAAAGCTTTTTTTTCCGTATCCGCTGACGTTCATCTATGAGCGGTGGAACCTGAATAGCGCAACGGGGTGGCCATACTTGTATCCGGCAGCAATGGCCGGGTTATTTGCAGCGTTGTGGCGCCTGCGAAGAATAATCGGCAAGGGGCCCTTCGTCGCTGTGCTGCACTTCTATATCAGCACCTCGCTACTGATACTGATCGTGGTTTTGTACATGACGCGGTATTCGTTTGTGTCGGATCACTGGCAGTATTTTGGCTGCCTGAGCGTGCTGGCGCTGACGGCGGCGGGCATCATCAGGGTGCTGGACTGGTTGGCAAGATGGAGCCGGCTCCTGAAACCGGTCCTGGGCGGGACATTGTTGGTGGTGCTGGGCCTGTTGACCTGGCGGCAGGCCGCGATGTACACGGACCTGGAAACCATCTGGCGGACGACATTGGCCAGGAATCCGGATTGTTGGATGGCGCAAAACAATCTGGGGTATTTGCTTAGAGGCCAAGGGAGCATTGAAAAAGCAATCGAACACTACCAGAAAGCCATCCGGCTCAATCCAAATTTCTCCGAAGTACGGAACAACCTGGGTCTCGCCCTCGCTGATGAGGGCCGGTTCGATGAAGCGATCAAGAACTATTACGAGGCAATCCAGCTCGATCCGAATAACCCCGAAGCGCCAAACAATCTGGGCCTCGCCCTCGCCACCGAGGGCCGGTTCGATGAAGCGATCAAGAACTATTACCGGGCCGTTCAGATCAATCCGAATTACTTCGAAGCACTGAATAATCTGGGCCTTGCCCTCGGCACCGAGGGCCGGTTTGAGGATGCGATTAAGAATTATCGCAAGGCCATCCAGCTCAATCCGAATTTCTCCGAGGCGCTGGACAATTTAGCGTGGATGCTGGCCACCGGTCCCGATGACCGGCTGCGCAATGGAGCGGAGGCGGCTCGTCTGGCCGAACGCGCGTGTTTGTTGACCCATTTAAGCCAACCTTCGTTCATCGGGACGCTGGCGGCCGCCTATGCCGAATGCGGCCGTTTCCCGGAAGCGGTTACGACGGCAGAAAAGGCGGAGCGGCTAGCAGTTGCGCTCGGGCAGCCGGTTGTGGCAGCAAAAAACCGGCAATTGCTCGAACTCTACCGCGCCGGCAAGCCCTTTCACGAAAGCCCGCCGCCAAAACCTTAAGCTGACCGGGCAAATGATTGCCGCGGGACTTGCCTCAACCGGGCTTTTGCGGGTAATAAAATTGTGTGTCACAAGAGCCTCTCCCCGGCGCAATGTCCCCTCATGGACGAACGTTGACGTGCTGGCTGAAGGGAGTTCTGCTCGTTGCCGCGGTCATCTTCGCCTACCAGCCGGCCTGGCATGCCGGGTTCATCTGGGATGATGACGCTTACGTCACCAACAACCCGCTGCTCACCGCCCCGGATGGTTTGAGCCGGATTTGGTTCTCGCTGGATGCGCCGTCGCAATATTTTCCCCTGACCTATACTTCGTTCCTCCTGGAGCGGCCATTTTGGGGGCTGAATCCGGCGGGTTATCATTGGGTCAATATCCTGTTGCACGCCCTGAACGCGCTGCTGGTGTGGCGGCTGTTGAAACGGTTGAGCTTGCCCGGGGCCTGGCTGGGCGCGGCGATTTTTGCCCTGCATCCGGTCCAGGTGGAATCGGTGGCCTGGATTACCGAACGCAAAAACGTCCTGTCCCTGTTGTTCTTTTTACTGTCGCTGCTGGCATGGATTGAATTTGTCGAAGACCGGCCAAAACGGTGGTGGCGGTTTTATTTGCCGGCGCTGGCCAGTTACGCGCTGGCGTTGTTCAGCAAAACCACCGCCTGCACGCTGCCGGCAGCCCTCCTGCTGGTTTTATGGCTGAAACAAAAACCGATTGACTGGCGGCGGCTGGCTCAAGTTGGTCCATTTTTGGTAATGGGTGTGGGCATGGGGCTGGTGACGGTGTGGTGGGAACGATACCACCAAGGCACCCAAGGGACGCTTTTTTCGTATGGTTGGCCGGAACGCATTCTGATCGCCAGCCACGCGGTGTGGTTTTATTTGGGCAAACTGGTCTGGCCGGTGAATCTGACCTTCAGTTATCCGCACTGGACCATCAATCCAGCCGATCCATTCGTTTATGGCTGGCTGATGGCGGGAGTTGGCCTGGGGGTGGCGATCTATTCTGTCCGGCGATTTGCCGGGCGCAGCATTGAGGTTGCGACCTTGTTTTACGTGGCAACTTTGAGTCCAATCCTCGGCTTTATCATGCTTTACACCTTCCGGTATTCGTTCGTGGCCGACCACTACCAGTACGTTGCCAGCATCGGTCCCATCGCATTGGCGGCGGGCGGGATCACCATGGCCCTGGGTCTTGGGGGGAAAGGAAAGCCTTGGTTGAAGCCGGCGCTCTATGGGATGTTGTTGTTGACCCTCGGAGTGCTGACGTGGCGGCAAAGTAGAATGTATAGCAACAGCGAAACGCTCTGGCAGGCGACTCTCATCAAAAATCCGGATTGCTGGATGGCCCACGACAATCTGGGCAGCTACCTATACCGCCGAGGACATTTTGAAGAAGCGATGGGACATTACCGTAAGGCCATCCAGATCAATCCGAACGACTACGAAGTGCTGAACAACCTGGGAGCCGCCTTCGCCGCCAAGGGCCGGTTCGATGAGGCGATTGAAAACTATAACCAAGCACTCCGGATCAAGCCGAATTATTCCGAAGCGCTGAACAATCTGGGTGTCGCCCTCGCCGCCAAGGGGAGGCTGAATGAAGCGATTGGGAACTATCGCAAGGCCATCCAGCTCAATCCGACTTCCTCCGGAGCGCTGAACAACCTGGCATGGCTGCTGGCTACCAGCCCCGATGACCAGCTTCGCAATGGAGCGGAGGCGGTCGGCCTGGCCGAGCGTGCGTGTGAGCTGACCCATTATGACTAACCTTTATTCATTGGGACGCTTGCCGCCGCTTATGCCGAAGGTGGCCGTTTTCCCGAAGCGGTGACCGCGGCGGAAAAAGCGGAGCAGATTGCGACCAGCACAGGCCTGACCGCCGTAGCGGCGAAAAACCGGCAGTTGCTCGAACTCTACCGCACCGGCAAACCCTATCACGAATCCCCGCCGCCATAACCTTGGAGCGTGTAAAGAATGCAGGAGGAAATTGAACTTTTCGACACGTTCTTAGGCCGGCCTCCCATGCTCACACATTGGTGTCGAGGCATTGACCTGCACCCACAGTTTTGCTAGGTTGCACCCGTCAGCGCCATGAACACTGCGCTAAACCAGCATGTGCTTGTGTTGAACCGGTTGTGGCAGGCGGTCAACGTCTGTACCGCCCGCCGGGCGCTCACGCTGTTGTTTCAGGGCCAGGCGCAGGTGGTCGTCAACGCCGAGGATGGCTCATTTCACACCTTCAATTTTCAGGAATGGCGCGACATCTCCGAAAGCGCGCCGCAAGAAGAATCCGTCCGCGCCGTTTCCTTCCGCATCCGCGTGCCGCGCATCATCCTGTTGTTTGTTTACGACCGGATGCCCAAGAAAGAAGTGAAGTTCACGCGGCACAACATATTCGAACGCGACAAGAACACGTGCCAGTATTGCGGGCGGGTTTTTGACCGGAAGGATTTGAACCTGGACCATGTGATTCCGCGCGACCGGGGCGGGCCGACGAGCTGGGAGAACATTGTTTGTTCCTGTGTGGAATGCAACACCCAGAAAGCCAACCGCACACCGCAGGAAGCCGGCATACATCTCGTCCGCAAGCCCAAGCGGCCGAAATGGCGTCCATTCGTTCAGATTAACTTCAGCCTGCACCGGCACGACAGTTGGAAGCATTTTATTGACCTGGCCTATTGGAACGTGGAACTGGGCGAAGACGTGGAGTGATAGCAGGGTGGACGGAACATCGAACATTCAACTCTCAACATCCAGCGTTGAATCGTTGGGTGGATGAGGAAAATCGGGTGCAAGATGTGGAGTTTTCCTGAATTCGGGCTCAAAAACCAAGGTCATCCGGCATGTTGGTTGCTGGGGATGAAAGCGGCCATAACCGCCGTAATTGACGTGCTTCCGGCGCAACTAATAGGCCCAGGTGGTGTTTGAATATTACGGTTTGCACAGTATATTTATTGACCATGAAAGGGTTGGGAAAAATTTTGGTTTGCCTTGTGGGCGGGCTGGTGCTTAGCGCCGGCTTGCGCGCGCAGAACCTGGCATCGGCGGATAACCCTTACGGGCCGATTGTGGCGCGCAACGTGTTCGGCTTGAACCCGCCGGCACCGGCAACGGCGCCTGCGCCGGTCGAGACGCCGCTCAAGATCACGCTCAACGGCATCATGTCCGTTTTAGGCCAAGCGCAGGCCTTATTCAAGGTTTCTCCCAAGCCCGGCGTACCGAACGCCAAGGAGGAATCGTATGTTTTGAGCGAGGGTCAGGGTCAGGACGATATTGAAGTTGTCCGCATTAACGAGAAAGGCGGCGTTGTCACTTTCAACAACCACGGCATCGTTCAGGACGTTCCACTGGCCAACGCCCCCACCATCGCCACACCGGCGCCGGCCACTGGTGTGATTAATGGCGGTATTCCCACCCGTTTTGGCGGCAACCGTCCCGGCGGTCCGGGTAGTCGTTCTGGCGGACCAAACAATGGCACGGGGGGCGGCCCGGCTTTGAACACGATTCCAACACGTGGCGGAGGCGGTAACCCCGGGACAACCCCGCAAGCGCAAAACACACTGGCACCAGAAGATCAAATAGTGATGATTGCCGCTCAACATCTTAAAGCCCAGCAAGAGGGCGATCCCATAGCTGCAATTTTCCCGCCCACCGAAGTTGACGAGGAAGCTGGGATTATTAGCAACGTCAAGCCAGCCGCACCCAGCTCGCCCAAACCATAGCAATACGCCCTAGCGCGCAGAGGTTCGGGCGGATTCGATGAGCTCCCAAAACTTCGGATTTTCCTGGAGCGCCGCGTCCTCGCCGGTTTTCAAACCGGAGCGGTAGAAAAAATCCTTAAGGGTATGCCTGCTGAGGATCCGGTGGACGAGCACACCCAATTCGTGGCGCTCAAAATAGACGCGGTAATCGCCGACGCGAAAACGGTGCAATATCCGTCCGTCCATTTCCAGTTTGCCAAAGTCATCAAGTTCGGTACCAAGGGCCTGCTGGGGAAGACCGCGAAATTCGCCGAGGATTTGCAATTGCAGTTCCTTGGGCATACGCGCCAGTTCAGCGGCGCTGGCCGGGGTGAAAATGATTTGAAAGGCGGTCATGCTGGGTTGAGGGTTGAGGGTTGAGCGGCGAGAGTCAAGCGCTAGTTGAAGGCCGGGCAGCCGTTGAAGGTCCAGTGGATGTTTCGGCCAATAACTTGCGCAATTTGTTGAATATTTTACCAGGTTTCTCGCCGGTAGAACCCTTCAGGATGGTAGCGCGTACGGGAATCGAACCCGTCTTTCCGGATTGAGAATCCAGCGTCCTAACCGATAGACGAACACGCCGCTTTTGACGTTTGGCAGCCTAATCACTGCGCAGTTGTTGTCAATAACGGAGGTGACTCGATCTACGATTCATGATTGCTGATTTACGATTTTGAAGAACGGTAAGTCCTTCATCAGCCTTCACATCGTGCGCCACGACGCTTACAAGCCAGCTTTCACACGAAGCCGCTTAAATTGCAAAATCACTGAGTTCGTTTTGGGCCAATTCCAGGATTGAATGGTAACAGCCCTCCAGATTTTGCGCCACCGTATCGATGTAATTTGCACGTTCATGAGGACGGGGTACTTCGAATGGGAAGCTTAACAAATCCTGCACCTTCCCCGTCTTGGCCTGTTGGTAAAGCCCCTTGGGATCACGCTCAATACAGACATTCAGCGGCGCATGAATGTAAATCCAGACGAGGCGCTGGCCCAAAACGCCGGCCACGACATCCCGCTGGCTGTGTTGGGGGGCCATGGTGGCAACCACAACGTTCATGCCCTGTTCGCCAGCAAGCCGGGCCACCTCGGCAATGCGCCGGTGGTTTTCAACCCGGGCTTCCGAGGTAAAACCCAGGTCGGAACAAAGGCCTGACCGCATCTGGTCGCCGTCCAGGGAAAAGACCGGTATGCCGCGGTCGATGAAACCTTCGCATAACTTCCGCGCCAGGGTGGTTTTGCCCGCGCCACAACGTCCGAAGAGCCAGAATACTTTGGTGAGCTTCACAAGGGAGGTTGAAACGGTCGCGTCACCTCGTCAAGTGAGAAGAGAGTCAAGCGTGGTTGATGGTTATTGGTGGAGGGTTGAAGTTTGCGGATGATTCGTTCCGCCCGGTCGGGCGCGGGCGAGATATCGCAGCGTGATGCCCACACTGACAAATCAGGACCGAACCCATTCATTGATTGACGTGTTTGCGAATGAGATTCAGGATGGCCTGAACACTGCCCTTGCCTGATGACAAAATGAAACGACCGCAATTGATTTCACGGGGCACTCTGGCCCGCCTGCTGAACACCGCGGACGAAGCGCGGAATCGCCACGAATTTCAGCAATGCGTCGAAATACTGGAGCGCGCCAGCCGGCTCGATCCGGCCAATGTCGGCCTGCTGTTGAATCTCGGCCACGCCTACGGCAACAACTTCGATTACCCCGCCGCGGAACGGAGTTTTGAAAAGGCCATCCGGTTTGCCCCGCACAAAATGGAAGCGCTGGCGGGCGCCGGGCTGCGGGCGCTCAATTTCGGAAATCATAAGCTGGCCGGGCATTATTACCAGCTCGCGGCAGAGCAAAAGAATGCCACGCCCGAGGCGCTCGTTGCCCTGGCGGAAATTTCCGAACGGCAGCGCCAGCTGGAGGAAGCGAGGCAGCTGGTTGAGCGCGCGTTGCATGTAAAACCGGCTTTTCCTCCCGCCCTGCTGGTCCGTGCCCGATTGGAACGGCAGGCGGGCCGGCTCACGGAAGCGGAGAGCATTTTGAGAGCATTCCCGGCCGGGGTCGAACGGGATGTGCAGGCACAGGCGCATTACGAACTGGGCAACATTTTGGATCGGCAGCACCGTTACGATGAAGCCATGGCAGCATTTCAGGCCGCCAAGGCGCTCCTGGCACCGGCCGCCGCGCCGCATATCGCCGGGGCACAAAGGATTCGCGCCCAGCTCAAGGAACTTCGCCAGCAGCTCAGCGCGGATATCCTCCAACGCTGGCAGGAAGCCCGTCAGGAACTTCAGCCGTCGCATCGGCTGGCCCTGCTTTGCGGCCATCCCCGCTCCGGCACGACGTTGCTGGAGCAGGTGCTCGATTCGCACCCGGACATCATTTCCGCCGAGGAAACCAACATCTTCCATGACAATGCCTATCCCCTGCTCAGTCATGACGCTCCGCCCGAGGCGACCATTTTGACCGTCCTCGAGTCCGCGTCGGCAGCCAAGCTGCAAGCAGCCCGGCAAAATTATTTCCGTTGCGTGGAATCATTTTTGGGCCATCCGATTTCCGGCCGGCTGTTGATCGATAAAAACCCAATTTTGACCTTTTTGATTGCCCCATTCATCCGCATTTTGCCGGAAACAAAATTTCTGGTGGCGTTGCGCGACCCGCGCGACGTTTGTTTGAGTTGTTTCATGCAGCCGCTGCCGCTCAACCAGTCCGCCGCCGCGTTTTTGACCCTGGAAGGCACCGTGGAGGATTATGCGGCATTGATGACCATGTATCAAACCTTGGCACCGCTGCTCAAAGATTCTTGTCTCGAGGTACGCTACGAAGACATGGTGGACGATCTGGAACCGGTGGCACGCCGGGCATTGAACTTTCTCGGCGTAGCATGGGATGAACGGGTGTTGCGCTTTAACGAACATGCGCGACAAAAGCTGGTGCGTTCTCCGACCTACGCGGACGTGGCCAAACCGGTCTTTAAAACTGCCGTGGGCCGCTGGCGGAATTATCAGAAATATCTGGAACCGCATCTGGAAAAGTTGGAGCTGTTCGTTAAGGCGTTTGGCTATGAATAGCTTGAGTGGCTGAGGGTTTTTGGTTGAGAGTTGAGAGTCGAAGGCAGGAAGCCGAGTAAAGCTCCGCCACGCGGTTTAGGTGGTTGGAGCCGCCCTTCACCGGGTTTCGGCGTGACCTGACCCCGAAAAACTGGACGTGACAAAAGGAGAGTTCTGCTGCGAAAAGAAAGGCAGCAGAACTATGAGAAAGAGCCAATACAGCGAAGAACAGATCATCGGGATA
>Ga0265338_10001031_pt1 | contig 46585 bp, 37 predicted proteins | sample 42126metaG_FD_193579 | JGI IMG/M metagenome (GOLD analysis project Ga0265338, IMG submission 193579) | Rhizosphere microbial communities from Carex aquatilis grown in University of Washington, Seatle, WA, United States - 4-21-26 metaG | ecosystem: Host-associated > Plants > Roots > Rhizosphere...
CAATACGCACATTCAGCCCAACAATCCTCCAACTCGATACTCATACCGCGAAACAAAATACGGCCCCACCTGCCGGTCGCTGTGATGGACAAAACCAAATTTTTCGTAAACCGCCCGCAACTTCGGGCGTGACGCCTCACAGTCCAGCCGCAAATAAACTCTCCCAAGCGAACGCGCTCGCTCGACCGCCCAACTCAATAATGCCGATGAAATCCCGCCGCCGGCAAACTGCCTCCTGACCGCGAGCCGATGCACAAATGCTGATTCCGTCCGCGGCGCATCCGGCCAAAACAAATCGTCCTCAAGCTGAAACTTCAAAACCCCCGCCGTCTCAGCATCACACTCGGCGACAAAGAATAAACCGGCATCAACATCCGCGGCCAGACGTGAGGGAAGCAACTCGTCCGCCCGCCACATCGGCATCCCGCTTTGCTCCAACCATCGCGCCGCCTCACAAAGAACGTTGGCAACTCGTTCGGCATCCTGTCGCGTTGCTTGTCGAATCGAAGGGCGCATGTTGGTCCAACGCTCCGGCTCAGGCACTCGAAGCCACTAGTTTCATAGGAGGTATAATGTTCAAAAATACCTTCGAACATTGGAACGATATTGCCGATACGTCTCACCAAATTTCTGATCGAGGTAACGCTCCTCGCGGAGCACCACTCCGCAATGCATGATGCCAAGAAGCGGGAGCAACATCGCAACTCCCCACCATGTATTAAACGCCAGGGTGAGGCCGCAAAAGATCAGTGTCAGGGATAAATAAAGAGGATTGCGAGAGAAGCGAAATGGACCGGATGTAACGATGGCCGTAGTAGGGAGCGCGGGATTTACGTTCGTGCCTGCGGCCTGCAAAGTCTTTCTTCCCCAGGCCGCGATTCCCACGCCGGTCGCGACCAAGGCCAGGCCCGGCCACAGTGCGATGCCATGGCCAAAGATTGGCATTCTCCAGAACCAACGAAGCACAAGCACAATGACTAACGCACCCAGGTAGAGCAAAGGGGGTCGCCCAATGACTCCAGGATTGTCTTTTGGTGTAACCATAACATTTTCTTTCATGCCTAACAGCGTACTAAGCCGCGAATTATAACCCATTTCCGTGCACGAAAAGACGCAAATTTTGGCCGGGTTCCTCGTAAAGAGCAATTAACACCCCAAAAACACAAGCTTTAAGCCGTGTGACATGCCGTGATCGTTTAGATCGCTTCATTCGCCAGGATTCGGCGCGAAAGCCGCCCCCCTCACCAATCCGTCTCTCGATAATCCTTCAGGAATTTCCCCCAGATATGTTCGCCGGTATTGAATCCAGCGATAATCGGATCAACGATGCGCGCCGCGCCGTCCACAATATCCAGCGGCGGATGAAACGCGTGGTCTTTGACCTTGCGCGCCGCAATCTCCACCGGATCCTCGTCCGTGACCCAACCCGTATCCACCGCGTTCATGTGGATGCCGTCGATTTGATAATCCGCCGCCGAAGTGCGCGTCATCATGTTAAGCGCGGCCTTGGCCATGTTCGTATGCGGATGCCGAGTCGTTTTCAATTTGCGGTAGAACTGGCCTTCGACGGCCGAGACATTCACAATATGCTTATCCCGTTCCGGCGACTTGAGCATCAGCGGCTTCAGGCGCGCGTTCAAGATGAACGGCGCCACCGCGTTCACGAGCTGAACTTCGAGCAATTCCACCGCCGAAACCTCGGACAGGGTCAGCCTCCAGGAATTGCGTCCGCGCAAATCCACCTGTTGAAGATCCTGGTCGAGCTTCCCTTGCGGGAACAAATCCTTCGCGTGGTCTTCCGCCAACAGCGCGACCTGCGACAATTCCGCAGCGCGTGTGATTCCCGCAGCGTCAGGAAGCATGCTGTAACCCCGCAGGCCTTCATAATCTCCGAGCAACCCGCGCGCCGCCTCGGGCATGGCTTCGAGCGACCCGGTCTCTCCCGCCATCATATGCTCATAGAACCCAGGCGGACGGCGAACGGTCTGGCACGCATTGTTGATGATGAAATCGAGACGCGATTGCGTCTCCAGCAGATGCCGAGTGAAGGCATCGACGCTCGGCGTATGGCGCAGATCGAGACCGTAGATTTTTAACCGATCGCTCCAGTTCTTGAAGTCCAACTCGGCCGCGTAGCGCTTGGCCGCGTCCCGGGGGAATCTCGTGCAAACGATGAGTTTCGCGCCGGCGCGCAGGAGTTTGATGCCCGCCTGGTATCCGATTTTCACACGTCCACCCGTCAGGAGCGCCACCCTTCCACGAAGATCGGCCGTTTCGGTGCGCTTGCGGAAATTCAACTCAGCGCACGACGGGCAAAGCTGGTCGTAGAAATGATGAATGACCGTGTAATCCTGCTTGCAGACATAACAATTCTGCGGCTCGATCGCCTCGCGGAATTCCGGATTGTCCGTGACTTCCTGCTGTTGGAAATTCGCGGGAGGAAACACATTCGGAGTCAGGAAAACCTTCTCCCGGCGCAACATCCGGATGCCGGTTTTATTGAGTGTCGACTGGACCTGCTCCGCGCTTTGCGCTTTGCGGGCGCGGGCCTTGGCTCTGACCAGGCGGCGGCGTTCGCGGACATCGGGAAAGAACACCGTCCTCGCCGCGGTAAACAGACGCGCGCGGTCTCCCTCCGAGAGTTTCTCCAGGGCGACGCGGTCAATGGCCACCTTTTCAAACAACTCGGTGGCGGCCTTTAACTGCCGGGCTAAAGCCTCATTTGGGTCAGCATCTTGCATGAGACGAGTATATTCAAAATCCAATCCCTGTATTCAAGGTGTTTGATGCTTTCAAAGGGAGTGAAAGTCCAAATTGGCGACCCTACCGGGAATCGAACCCGGGCTACCTCCGTGAAAGGGAGGTGTCCTAACCGCTAGACCATAGGGTCACTCGAAAGTGAGCGCAGAATATAATCGCCCAAATTCCGATGTCACGCAGTTTTTCCGAAATTCGGAGTCCGGGTGCAGTGGAATTTTGGGGAGCGCCAGGCGGGCGCGGTCCCGGTCTCAACGGTGTCGTGCGGGTCATCCGCGAGTTTGGGCGCTTCCGCCGGTTCTTCGAGTTGCGGTTCGGGTTGGGCTGAGATTGGGGATGGGCAACTGTCGTTGTATTTATCCCATTCGAGTTCGACGCGGCGGCTCCAGTTGTGAGCGTTTTGGAGGCGGCAGAATTCGCGGGTGAGGTTTTGGAGTCGAGCCCAGCGATCGTCGGGATTTGTGATCTTTTGCAGGGCGGCCAGGGCCTGGCCGATTTCAAAGACGAAGAAGCGGCCCATGGCTTCATGGGCGTCGTCGCAACCGTCGTGGGCGTTGGTTTCGGCGGCCTCTTCGGCGAAGCGATCGAACCATTCGAGTCGTTGCTGGTGCCAAAGCCAATCCTGATAGCCGCCGCGGCGCCATTCGGAGAGGTTTTGGTGGGTAACGGGTTTGCCGGCGAACAGGGCGGTGAGGACGGTTTGGGTTTCCGGGAGGTGGTTTAACCAATCGAGGATGGTGCGCCCGAGTTCGCCGTTGAGGAGGCGCTCATTGAGTTGTTTGCGGATTTCGGCGGGGAGACGGGCGATTTTACTGATGCGAATTTTCATGGAGTGATTTTTTTATCCGCAGATTTCGCAGATGAACGCAGATTTGAAGAAAGGCCGACGGGACAGGATGGTTTTGTTTTCATAATTTTCGGGTTTTATTACCATTTTAAAATGGAGGAAAAGCTTACGGTAATGTTTTCGGAGGAAGGGCCTGACGGCGTGGTGTTTGTGACGCGTTTTTTTGGAAAAAGAGGCCGAAAACGGCACTTTTTTTGACCACGGATAAAGACAGGGGGTAGCCAAACGAAAAATATATATGCAGATTGCAAGCAGGCGGTGTCTGTTTTATGCGGGCAACCGAAGGAAGCAATGAATGCCAGTCTCAAAAAAGCTATTAAGACTTTCGTATACGGCATCGTGATTCTGACCACGGTCTCCGCGCTGTTCCTATGGACGCACGCGAAACGTGTGCAGCGGCAAGCCTCGGCCGCACACCAAGCTTTGCACGAGCTAGGTTTCAAGACCGATCTGGCAGAACTCGACATCACAAACGACGACCAAATGCGGGCTCGCGAAGCGGAGTTGATGGTTTTCGATACCAACCCGTCTGAACTCAGACTCATCGAATCCCTGGACCTTCTGCCAGTGGCCCCAAACGATGGTGTTCCAGTCATCTGGAAGCAAAACTCGTTGCCAAGCGATTTCGGCGCGATCACATGGGAAGATGCAGGTAAACCTCTTGCCATGAAGCGCAAGCCGCTGAATACCGCGTCCGAGGCGGCGCTATCCTATCCGATTCGATTGGAGTTGGACGCGAGCAAACACTCCGAATCATTCATCAGCCATATATCATCGCTTTCACATCTTTGTTCGGCGCTAAATGTCCGCGCCTTGTTGGAACTGCATGACGACCATCCCGGGGCCGCGTGGACGAATTTGCTCGCAGCCACGAGGTTGGCCACGGCGTGGGAACCGAACGGTTCCGTGGACTATCACCTATTCCGTTCCGATTTCGTGACCTATGCCTATGCGACGACTTGGCAGGCCTTGCAATATGGCAATTGGCCGGATGCGATGCTTGCCCCTCTACAACTTGAGTGGGAATCTGCGAATTTCTTCACTTGTGTGCCAGATACGGCTGCATTTGACTGCGCGCAATCTCTGGAAGACGGCCAGAGTTGGGCCCGGCAACCGTTGTGCAACAATCTTTCATTTTGGGAACTCGCAAAGATGTCCATTAACGATCCATCGTCTGGCTGTTCCGAAATCAAGGACGGGTATAAGCTCATGCGGTTCCGCAACTCCGGCGTGTTCGTTGACGAGAAAAACCTGTTGCTTGAGATGACCAACCGTGTAAACCAACTTCGCCAAGCCATCCAGAGTCCAACCTGGGCAGAAATGAGAGCACTACCGGCCGCGAATGTCAGTATGGCTTTCCAGTCCGAGTACGATCCCGCAGCGAATAACATAAATTTTCACCGGGAATCGGCCCAAGGAGTATTGACGCGGATTGCCCCGGCGGAGGCGCGCCGAAGACTCCTCATCGTCGCCATCGCGCTCGAACGCTATCGGGGTAAACACGACGAGTACCCGGCTGTGCTCACATCGCTGGTACCTGAATTTCTAAAAGCAGTGCCGACGGATTTTATGGATGGCAATCCTTTGCGCTATCGTCTCACCGACGATGGACATTTTGTTTTGTATTCAGTGGGCTTGGATTGCGTGGACAACGGCGGCGAAATGCAATCTCTGGTTGCACGAGGACTTCCGTTCGGCATGGCTGAGTTCTGTTACCCCAAAAAGAATGTGGATATCGTTTGGCCCCGACCCACTACCGCTCTCCCGCGGAACACGACCGGGCCATGAAACACGGATAAAAAGGGGGGCTTCAACTCCACGGCGGCTTCATCGCCATCCGCCGAGGGAGGGGGAGCAATTCTTTAGCCACAGATGGACACAGATGGACACGGATAAGAGCCGAGTGCCAAAATCCGAAGGTCAGAATGAGTAAAGGATATCCGGTTTCCACTGCTTCACCCCACATTTTTCATTCTGCGTTTCGGTTCCGCCAGTGCTTGGGCTTTGACCTCTGTTTCGCGCAAGTCAGGCCATTCAAGACAAAAATTGGAAGTTTGTGTCCGAAATGAACCCTGAAATTGAATCCTTATCTGGGAAACCATCCAACCAATTGTTTGCGTAATCGAATAAATGCTTCATCCGTGCAACGTCGGAGGCTGATTTTCTCGGCGATGGTTTGATAGAGCGCCGATGATCTTGGCAATCCTGGAATCCGCAATGCCGCCTCCAGCGCCTCCTTCGGATGGGTCGGCTTATCGTTGGCCTTGAAAGCAAAGCCGCGCTCACGCAACCACTCACGGATGCTTTTGCCTGCGGGCCATTCAATCACGGATTCCACAGCGTTGTCCGTACCCCAAACCCACACATCTAATTCCGGCTGGATAACAATGGATTTTGCCGCCGCTTTCCAGTGCGTGGATAACCTTCTGTCCAATTCCGCTTCCAGTGCTGTCGCATTCGGTAAGTCCGTCCCACACCCGTCAAAATCGAGCATCAGCAAAGCATGTTTGAATCGTCGCTGCTCCAGCGCCAAAACCTCCGGTCCACTTTTCCGGGATCCGCCATCCCGTCCCGGATGCACACGGAACTCAAATTCTATCGGACGTATGCCCAGCGCTTCTGGACGACCTAACGCGCCTTTAAGTGCGAATTGCGCATTCTTGTCCGCCATCAAAAGCACGAGATCTTTCATGGCGAAAAATCAACTTAAAATCCCCGAAGCAAAGAGTACGCCCAAATCCGGCTCACCCCGCTTCCATTCACGCAAGGCGGGATGACGGTCACCGGAAATGATGTCGGTCGCTCCATTCACGTCTTTGGCGAAGCAAAGTACATCACGCGGCTCCAGCATATTCAAGGCAACTGGACTGTGCGTGGCGAGCAGGACCTGACTTTTATAGATCGACGATAAGGACTGCAAAACCGTCTCGATGGCGCGCGGGTGAATCCCGTTTTCAGGTTCCTCGATTAGAAAAGTTCCTTGGATGTCAGGCAGATATGCCGGGATGGTTAACGTCAACAAACGCAGCGTGCCATCCGATGCCAGCCACGACGGGACTTTCGCTCCGTTCATGTATTCGATGACCAGATAGCGATGTTTGTCCTCGGGTCGTTCCACCGAGTCCACGTCCTTGATGTCCTCCAGCGCCGTGCGGACGTGTTTCAGCCAGGCATGAAAACGCTTTGGATCTTGCCGCAGCTCATTCACCACCCATGGTAGGTTCGAGCCGTCCGTTTGGAACCTACGGCCCAATCCTGGCGGACTTGGCTGGCGCATCAGCTGGCTATTTAAGACAAATGGCTGGACACCACTTTCCAGGAGATGCTTAAACCAAGTGCTCACCGGAAAACTCTCGGTATCGGCTGGTATGTTAGCCAAAGCTGATTTTCCCCGGCCAAGTTTGAACGACGGCGTATAGGAATCACGGCCTTCTGGATAATAGTTGTCATTGCCACCCGGTTTTTTGCTGAGGGCGGATTTTTGCCCCTTTTGCGATTTGCTGATGAGGCTGTGGCTATCGGGCTGAAGCATGGGGAAAAAATCACGCTGCATTGGTTGGTGGTTGGCGGTTGGCTCTTTCAGCCAGAGGGTTTCGTAATCCAAACCGATCTCGTTGCTGACGGGATCAAGCCCCACTTCGACCTCGTAACGAACATGCGTAAACCGCCGCTTGTCCTCGGCCATGACTTTGTGGACATCCTCCGGAATCCGCGCCTCCACTGCAAGTTGAAAGGCATTACCTTGCCCCATCCAAAGGAGTTTCTCAAAGCTGCTGCTCCGTGCCTGGACCGTTTCCAGCACCCCGCCACGATTCCGCACTAGGTCGCCGAGAAAGCCGATGACATCAAGAAACGTTGTCTTGCCGCTGGCGTTTGGACCGACGAGCGCGCGAAACGGGCCGAGCGTTTGATCCACTGACTTGAGGCAGCGAAAGGACCGGGTCTGGATGCGTGTAAACATGATTCGATAATGGATGATTACCCCGCCGACTTCAACTGCGCCGATATCAGACGGATCTTCATCGCTCGTCCTCCATCGCTCCCACTCATATCGGCACATTGTGAAGAATGACTATATTTTGCTTATGTTTTTCCGAGCTTTTGGCATAATTTTGTAATCCGTATGGATACTACGGATAAACACGGATAAAAAGGGGGCTTCAACCCCACGGCGGCTTCAACGCCATCCGCCGAGGGAAGGGGCACATTCTTTAGCCACAGATGGACACAGATGGACACAGATAAAACACGGATGGGAAGCAATTGCAAAAAGGCGAAAAGGTTTTACGCGAATTTGCGCGAAGGGACGCGGATTAAAAATGAGCTTCTCCAAAACGGGGGGGCATCGCGTTGAGCGATGCTCGGCGCTCCCCTTCCATAAACCGTTTATCGCACCATCGAAGTCTTCACGGCCGTTCCCAAACATGATATGGAGACAGGCAGGATGCCTGTCCTACGTTCACGCCCCGTTGACTTCACCGCATGTTCGTCACTACATTAACCAAAACCTTAATCAACGCGCTGTGCTGTTTCCGTTTGTCGCATCAACCAACCAGCCTCGAATCGTCATCACTGGCGCGGGTATCGTCACCGCTTTGGGATTCGGCTGGAGACCCAACGCGACGGGTTTTCGCGCCGGCAAAACCGCGATGCGACCGGTCACCCTCTTCGATGTTTCGCGGCAGCGCGTGAAAACCGCGGCGCAAGTCGATCTTCCCGAAACCTTGCCGGCCACGCAACTTTCCTCCCGCCAACTCAAACGCATGGATCGCGCGGCAAAACTGTTGGTGCTCGCCGCTCACGAAGCCTGGACGCAATCCGGCTGGGAACCGTCCGACAATCTTCCGCTCGTCCTCGGGACCACCAGCGGCGGCATGAGCCTGGGTGAAGCTTATTATCGCCAGGCCATCGATGTTCCCGGTAATGATCGCGGCCAAAGCGCGCGGGTGCAGAATTACCAGGCGCAGCGGCAGGCGTTGGATGTGGTCGATGCCTTCGGATTCAGCGGGCCGATCACGATCATCGCCAATGCGTGCGCTTCCGGCGCGAATTCCATCGGTCACGGGTGGGATTTGATTCGGCGCGGCCACGCGGAGCGCGTGTTTGCCGGCGGTTACGACGCCATCAGCCAGATGGTTTTCGGCGGGTTCGATTCGTTGCAGGCGCTGTCGCCCACGCAATGCCGGCCGTTCGATGTGCAGCGCGATGGTCTCGCGCTCGGCGAAGGCGCGGCGATGCTCGCGTTGGAAACTTTGGATTTCGCGAAGAAACGGAATGCGGAAATTTTGGGGGAAATCGTCGGCTACGGCGCGGCGACGGATGCCCATCATCTGACGCAACCGCATCCGAACGGCGATGCCGCGCTAGCTTCCATGAACGCGGCGTGCGCCGCGGCGCGCCTGACGCCGGATAAAATCAATTACCTCAACGCGCACGGTACCGGCACGCCGTTGAATGACAGCGCCGAGGCGGCGGCCATCAATCGTTGGGCGGGCGCCCACGCAAAAAGTATCTCTGTCAGTTCCACGAAAGCGAGCATCGGCCATTTGCTCGGTGCCGCCGGTTCGGTGGAAGCGGTGATTTGCCTGATGGCCTTACGTGAACAATGGCTCCCGCCGACGACAACCCTGCAGACACTCGAACCCGCTTGCACGTTTCCGTTCGTGCAGAAACCAACGGACGCGAAAGTGGAATATGCGCTGACGAATTCGTTCGGATTCGGCGGCGCGAACGCGACCCTCATTTTGCGGAGGTGGGCGTGAGTGAGATTTATGTTTGCGGCGCGGGCGCGGTTTCGCCGGCGGGATGGGGCATGAAAGCCTTTCGCGATGCGCTGGCTCGCGGCGAGGGCGTTCCCACCAAAGAACTCGCCCGCCCCGGCCATTCGCCGTTGCCGGTGCGGCAGGTGCCTCCGGCCATGCCACGACCCGCCTTCCTGGCGCACGCGCGTTTGCGGCGCACGAGCCCGATTGCGCATTATTCGGTGAGCGCCGCCCTGGAAGCGCTCGGTGGCGATGCGGCAAAAGTCAGCGCGGGCGAGTTGCGGCTCGGCATCATTTATTGCGCGCTCACCGGTTGCGTGAATTATTCGCGGCGATTTTACGACGAGGTGTTAAAGGACCCCGCCACCGCCAGCCCGCTGCTATTCCCGGAAACGGTTTACAATTCTCCAGCGAGCCATCTCGCCGCGCTCGTGGGGACAACCGGAATTAATTACACGCTGGTGGGCGACCCCGGGACTTTCGTGCAGGGATTGGCGCTCGCCGCGGATTGGTTGACGGACAATCGCGTGGACGGCTGCCTGGTGATTGGCGCGGAAGAAATGGATTGGCTGACGTCCGGCGCCATTCATTTGTTCGAGCGCAAAACAATTTTCAGCGACGGCGCGGGCGCAATGTATTTGCGGCGAGACGCGGGCCAAACTCCCTGGGCCCAACTCAAGGCCGTGACCAATGCGCACCTTTTTTCCAATCGCAAGAGCCGCGCGGAGGCCATCAAGCTGGCGCGCAGGGAACTTGCCGAGCCGGTGCCCGGCGTTCCGACGCGGGCGTTGCTGTGCGATGGGGTGCAAAACGTGCCGCGGGCGGATCGCGAGGAACAAGCGGCGTGGGGCGATTGGACCGGCGGACGCTTGTCCGTAAAAACAGTTTTGGGCGAAGCACTGATGGCGTCGACCGCGTGGCAATGCATCGCGGCGGTAGACGCGCTCTTCCAAAGAGCATACGCTGCCGCCAACGTGAGTGTGGCCGGCACAAACCAGCAGGCCATCGCGGCGCAATTTATTGGATGTAGCGGCGGTTTGTGACCGCCGCAAATTTAACATGAGAGTCATCTTAATCACCGGTGCAAACGGCGGTCTCGGCCAGGCCATCGCCCGCGCGTTCCTGGCGGAATCGGCGGATAACCAGGTCTGGTTGGGCGTTTTTGTCCGGCGCGAAAAGGCCGACCAACTCGCGGTGGAATTTCCCAGACAATGTCACTCCGTGGATTTGGACGTGACGCAGCCCCCTTCCTGGACGAAGGCGATTGAAACCATTTTGGCCGAACATAAGCGCATCGATGTGCTGGTCAACAACGCGGGGAAACATCATGACGGTTTGCTGGCAACGATGCCGCTCAATACGTGGGAATCGATTTTGAAGATCAACCTCGATTCAACGTTTTACGGCTGCCAATCGGTGATGTCCACGATGGTGTCGCAGCGGAGCGGGCGGATTGTTAATATTTCATCGTTGAGCGCGATTCTGGCGCCGGCGGGACAAACCAATTATGCGGCGGCCAAGGCTGGGGTGGTGGCCTTGACGCAGTCGTTGGCCAAGGAAGTGGCGCGCTTGAACATTACGGTGAACGCCTTATGTCCCGGTTTTATAGAAACGGATACGATTGGCGGCATGAACCCTGATGAACGGAAGCTGGCGCAAAGCCGGATTCCGATGCGCCGATTTGGCAAGCCGGAGGAAGTGGCTGCGGCCGTGCGGTTTCTGGCGTCCGCCGAAGCCGGCTACATTACAGGCTCGACACTCAAAATCGACGGTGGAATCCTTTAGCAAATCATGGAAGACGTAACAGCTCTGAAAGAACGCATCAAAGCGATGATGGTCGAAAACCTGATGCTGCAAGTAACCGCGGCGGAAATCTCGGACGACCTGCCGCTCTTCGGCCCCGGTGGCCTGGGCCTCGATTCGGTAGACGCGCTGCAACTCGTGGTTGGCCTCGACAAAAATTTCGGCGTGAAAATTCCGGACCCGGCTGCGGCGAAGGAAATCCTGCAAAACGTGAACACAATCACGGACGCCGTGCAGAAAAAAATGGCGACCGTTTGACGAGGGCGTCCCGCCGCAAACTTCGTCCAACCATTCCGTCGAACCAAACAGAGGGGCCAGATGGTGGTTACGAAGCCGACGGCGAGACGCCGTCGGCAGCACGCGGGACGCGTGCGCTCCCCAAAACTAACTGGTGCGTTCCGGCTAATCTCTTTTCCACGCCGCCACAAACATTCCATTGCCGCCGCAGTCCTGCGGCCAGATCCAAACCTCCGGAGACGCCGGGGCGTCCGGCTGGAGCGGATTTGAAACGGCGAGCGGCTTGAAATCCGGGAATTGTTTTTCAAACGATTCGACCACGCCGACCGTCTCGGATTTCGTCAGCGTGCAAACGGAGTAAATCATTTTCCCGCCGGGTTTGACGGCGGCAGCGGCGTTCGCCAGCAGTTGTTTCTGGAGCGCCGCAAGTTCTTTCACATCCTCAACCGTGGTGGTCCAGCGCGCGTGCGGATTGCGCTGCCAGGTGCCGACGCCGCTGCACGGGGCATCGATCAGCACACCGTTGAATTTCGTTTTGGTGGGCAATTTCGCGCCACCGTTCCAGAGCGCCGGACGATAGTTAAACGCCTTCGCGCGGGCGGCGCGACGCTTCAAATGTTTCAATCGCCACTCGGCGCGATCGCTCGCCCAAATCAAACCTTTGTTCTCCATCAATTCCGAAAGGTGCAGCAGCTTGCCGCCTTCGCCGGAACAGGCGTCCCACCAGGTTTCGCCGGGCTGCGGGTGGCAGATAATTCCCACGGCCTGCGAACTGACATCCTGAAGCTCGAATTCGCCGGCGTGAAATTCCGGCGTGCGAAATAAATCCTGCGTGCCTGCATAAACCAGCGCATCCGGCAAAAGACGAGGCTCGGCATTGCCGAGCCTCGCGGCGAGGGCGTTCCCCTGCCCTCGTTTGGCGCGAAGCCAGAGGTTGGGCGGGCGTTGCAGCGCGCGAAACCACTCGACGCCCGGCGCCACTTCTTCGCCAACCCATTCGGGCACGGTGCTGGCGCGCAGGAGTTCATCCTGCAATGAAAACGGGTCCTGCTGAAATTGCGCATCGAAATCGAAGGCTTCCTCGACCTGGGCGTGAATGTCGCTGTCGCCGTTCAGAAAACCGCGCCAGCGAAAGTAGGTGAACACCGCGTTGCTGATGGCGCGTGTTTCATCGGCGTTAAATACGCGGAGACGCTTGAACGTCTCGCGCAACACGGAGTCGGCGGGATGCTCGCGGTCGGCCTGCTGAATGATCTTGCAGGCAGCTTCAAGGGCATGGTGGTCCACAATTCAATTTGCCGCCCGGCTCAGGCTTTGGCGACGAGTTGCCTTAGTACAAAGGGCAAAATCCCACCATGCTGATAGTAATCGATCTCGATGGGCGTGTCGATGCGGCAACGGACCGGGACGTCGTCGATTTGGCCGTTGGCGCGCTTGATGCGCAGAGTGAGATCCTGCTGCGGCTTCAGATTGGCGCCGAGGCCGAGCAGATCGAAAACTTCGGTGCCGTCTAATTTCAGCGTTTGCGCCGTGGTGCCTTCCTTGAATTGGAGCGGCAATACGCCCATGCCAACCAGGTTGGAGCGATGAATGCGTTCGAAGCTCTGGGCAACGACGGCTTTGACGCCGAGTAGCGCGGTGCCTTTGGCGGCCCAATCGCGCGAACTGCCGGTGCCGTATTCCTGGCCGGCCACCACAATCAGCGAAGTCTTGTGTTCGGCATATTTAATCGCCGCGTCGTAGATGCTCATTTGCTCGCCGCTGGGCTGGTATTTCGTGACGCCGCCTTCCACACCGGGAACCATCAGGTTTTTGATGCGGACATTGGCGAAGGTGCCGCGGGTCATGATGCGGTCGTTGCCGCGGCGCGAGCCGTAGCTGTTGAAGTCCTCAAAAGTGACGCCGTGGTCGACGAGATATTTTCCGGCGGGCGAAGTTTTTTTGATGCTGCCGGCGGGGGAAATGTGATCGGTGGTGACGCTGTCGCCGAAAATCGCGAGCGGACGCGCGCCGCTGATTTCCTTGATCTGACCCGGTTGCAAACCGAATTGGGTGAAGAACGGCGGCTCCTGAATGTAAGTGCTCTGCTCGTCCCACTTGTAAACATCGCCAACGCTTGCGGGAATTTCATTCCACTTGGGATTTTGCCCGGCAAAATCGCGATAGAGCGTGCGGAAGACTTCCGGCTTGAGCGCGGTTTGCATTTGATCGCGCACTTCCTGCAAGGTGGGCCAAATGTCCTTGAGATAAACATCCTGGCCGTTTTTGCCTTTGCCGAGCGGTTCGTGGGTCATGTCGATATTGACGCGGCCGGCAAGTGCGAAGGCGACGACCAGCGGCGGCGACATCAGGAAATTCGCCTTGATGCTCTGATGGACCCGGGCTTCAAAATTGCGATTGCCGGACAACACCGAGGCAGCGACGAGGTCATGTTTGCCGATGGCTTCGTCGATGGCCGACGGCAACGGGCCCGAATTGCCGATGCAGGTGGTGCAACCGTAGCCCACGAGGTTGAATCCCAATTGATTGAGGTATTTTTGCAGTCCGGCTTTTTCGAGATAATCGCTCACCACGCGCGAGCCCGGCGCGAGCGAGGTTTTGACGAGCGGATTCACGCTCAAGCCGCGTTCGACCGCCTTTTTGGCAAGCAATCCCGCCGCGAGCATCACGGATGGATTGCTGGTGTTGGTGCAGCTCGTGATGGCGGCAATCAGGACCGAGCCGTGGCGGATCTCGCCTCCGCCATTCATCGGCGCGGCTACAGCGTCGGGCGTCGGGCGATTGTTCGCCATTTCGAGCTCGGTGTTGGGATTGGTGTCGGCTGATTTGGATGAGCCTGGCGAGACGGGTTCCTGGCTTCCGCCGGAATGCGTAAGGCCAGCGCGTCCGAAGACGGGAAAGGTTTTGTCCAGGTCATCCGCGGATTTGCCGAAGCCGCTTTCGGCGATTGGTTTTGAAAACGCGGTATTGAACTCGTGTTTCAACCTCGGCAATTCGATCCGGTCCTGGGGGCGTTTTGGACCGGCCACGCTGGGGACCACGCTGGCGAGATCCAATTCGAGTGTTTGCGAATAGTTCACCTCTCCCTTTTGCGGGATGCCCCACAAGCCCTGCGCGCGATAATAATTCTCGTACAACTTGCAATGTTCCTCGCTGCGACCGGTGGCGCGCAGATAATTCACGCACTCCTCATCAATCGGGAAGAAGCCCATGGTGGCGCCGTATTCGGGAGCCATGTTCGCGATGGTGGCGCGGTCCACGACGGGCAGCGCCTTGGCGCCCGGACCAAAAAACTCGACAAATTTGCCGACGACCTTGGCTTTGCGAAGAATTTGCGTGACGGTCAGAGCGAGATCCGTGGCGGTGACACCTTCGCGCAATGCGCCGGTCAAATGCACACCGACGACATCCGGTGTGAGGAAGTAAACCGGCTGGCCGAGCATGCCGGCCTCGGCTTCAATGCCACCCACGCCCCAACCCACCACGCCGATGCCGTTGATCATCGTGGTATGCGAATCGGTGCCGACGAGCGTGTCGGGATAGAAAACCTGGCCGGCGGACAAGACGCCTTTGGCGAGGTATTCCAGATTGACCTGGTGAACGATGCCGATGCCGGGTGGGACGACCTTAAAGGTGTCGAATGCCTGCATACCCCACTTCAGGAACTGGTAACGCTCGCGGTTGCGCTGAAATTCAATCTCGAGATTTTTGCCGAGGGCGTCCGCCGTGCCGGCGAAGTCCACCTGCACGGAATGGTCCACAACCAAATCCACTGGCACGAGCGGCTCGATGATTTTAGGATTTTTGCCGAGGCGCGCCACAGCGGAGCGCATGGCCGCGAGATCGACCAGCAGCGGCACGCCCGTGAAGTCCTGCAGCACGATGCGGGCGACGACGAAGGGGATTTCCTCCGTGCGCCCGGCGTTGGGCTTCCAATTGGCGAGTTCGCGAACGCTGGCTTCGGAAACTTTCTTGCCGTCGCAGTTGCGCAGCACGGATTCCAGAACGATGCGGATGGAGACGGGCAATTTTGAGATGGGCCCGACGCCGGCTTTTTCCAATTGCGGCAGGGAATAAAAGGAACCTTGCTGGCCGTTCCCAAGGTCAAATGATTGCAACGTTTTAAACTGGTCTGCTTGATTCATAAAATTCATTCGAGCCGAGAATGTGTACCGGGCTCATGACCGAAAACAGTGAACGTCCGTTGAATTCACGTCAAGCGCGCAAAGAGTTCGGCGGTGTCCCAATTTGAATTGGAATTCTATGGCGAACGTATTACGCTTGGTGTCGTGGCGCTGGGTGTCGAAATCAGTGCGGGTTGGGTGCAGAGCCACCAGCAGCTGCCACGCCACCGTGATTCTGATGAACGCTTTGTAGCAGTATTGGAAATCCCTCCGGTTGTATCAGCAGAAATGGCGGTTAAGGTTGCAATCGCAGCGGAATTGGAGGGAAGGAAATGAACTTAAAAATCATCCGACGTTTAATTGTTGCAGCAATAGTGTTGCAATCTCTTTGGCTCGTGTATGGACCCGCAGGCAATCGGCTGGCTCCAAGAAGTCCCGAGATGGTCCAAGCTCTTCGTGCGTTTGAAACCAATCGGTCAGCAGCTACAGAGGCCGCAATGTGGGATCAGGTTCGTCGAGATGATTTGCGTGAGTGGCACCGAAAGCTGGTTGTGTTTGGCCTGATGTTGCTTGCTGATGCCGTAGTCATTTATTTCTATTGGAATTATGGAAACAATAAACCACAGGGCAACAAGTCACCGGCTTCAAAGTAGGACACCGCCAGGAGTTCCCGACGGGGCCGCGTGTTCATTTCCCGATGAGAAAGTGACGGAGACCCGACCATCGCGGAACCGGCGTTGCGCCGCTGGACGCGGCGCGGACGGCGCGGCGCACCGTCCCTACCCTTTACGCGGTGAGAAGCCTGACTAACTCGGCACGGATTTGGTCGAGGCGGCGCTTGTCGGTTTCGCGTTTCTGATGCAGGACGGCGGCGACTTCCGGGCTGGTTTTCAGATGCGATTCGGTCTGCTGTTGGACCTTGATATCGATCAATTCTTCCAATAAGCCTAAAAATGTAATCGGATGCATGGCCGGATTAGAGCAACCGGTGGGCCAGTTTTAGGCGCGCGACGGGGCCAAAATGCAGATAGAACCAAAGGGGGAACGGCGAACGTTGAAGACAGAACATCGAACATCGAACATCCAACATCGAACATCGAAGTTAGTGGAACCGGTTCGCATTCTCAAAGGCTCGTACGGATGCGAGCGAAGATGGAGACAGGCAGGATGCCTGTCCTACGCTGGGCAAAAAACTTGTTTAACGGGCGGGGCCGTGTGATAAGTCAACGATGCCGACTCGTAAGGGTTCATTTCACATATTCCGATTTCTCGGGATAGACGTTTACCTGCACTGGTCATGGTTCCTGATCGCCGTGTTCGACATCCAAACCCGGGCCGATCAATACAATTCCTACGGCTGGAACGCGCTGGAATATCTCAGCCTGTTTTTCATCGTGCTGATGCACGAATTCGGACACGCGCTCGCGTGCCGGCAGGTCGGCGGAACCGCCAATCAGATCGTGCTGTGGCCGCTGGGCGGCGTGGCCTACGTGTCGCCGCCACAACGGCCGGGCGCGATGCTCTGGAGTATCGCGGCTGGTCCGTTGGTCAATCTGGCGCTGTTTCCGATCCTTTCAGCGATTTTCGCGTTTGCACACTACAGCGGTTGGTCGCACACATCTCCAAATCTTTACACTTACATTGCCGCCACCTGGTTCACCAATCTTATTCTGTTAGTCTTTAACTTGCTGCCAATTTATCCGTTGGACGGCGGGCAAATTTTTAGATCGTTGCTTTGGTTCTTTTTCGGTCGCGCGAATAGTTTAATGGTGGCCTCGGCAACCGGCTTCGTTGGCGTGGCGGCGGTCGGCGCAGGCGCAGTTTGGCTTGGTTCCTGGTGGTTTGGCATCCTGGCCGCTTTCATTGCGTTGAATTGCTGGAATGGTTTTAAGCAAGCGCAGCAATTGTTGCGCTTGGAAAAAGCGCCGCGGCGGACGGAGTTTCACTGCCCGGCGTGCGGCGAATCGCCGCCGATTGGAGAATTCTGGCGGTGCGGCAAATGCCGGGGGGCATTCGATACCTTTCTGACGCAGGCGTTTTGCCCGAATTGCAACGCGGAGTATGGCATGACGGCGTGCCCCTATTGTTTTAACAGCCGTCCAATGGCGGAATGGCGGGGGTTCCAGGCGCCGCCGCCAGGGTGATTCCACGCGAGGATTAATGAACGATTTAAGCCGATTGGAAATCGGCGCTCCAAGGAAAAAGGACGCGATGGCTCGCGTCCTTTCGTGTTTAAGATTTTTACGGAAGATTACTTCAATTTGCCGAGGGCGGCTTTGACGGCGTCAAAGTTCGGCAAATCTTTCGGGGTCGCAGTTTGCTCGGCGTATTGCACCACGCCGCTTTTATCAATGACGAAGGCAGCGCGCGCGGCGGTGTCGCCCACGCCGGCAAGCATCGGGAAAACCACGCCGTATTGTTTGATCACTTCCTTGTTCAAATCGCTGACCAGGGTGATGCCGATCTTTTCCTTCTGCGCCCAGGCTTCCTGCGCGAACGGGCTGTCCACGCTGATGCCGATGACGTCGGCGTCGAGCCCGGAATAGGAGCCCATGCCGGCGGTGATGTCGCACATTTCCTTGGTGCAAACGCTGGTGAAAGCGAGCGGGAAAAACAGGACCACCGTGTTTTTCTTGCCGAAGTTGTTGCTGAGTTTGACGTCCACGAGGCCGGATGCCTGTTTGGATTTCAGGTTGAAATCAGGAGCCTTGGTGCCTACGGATATAGCCATAATTCTGATGCGTTGATGTTTTGGTTAAAATTGGTGCGAGGTTTTATAGAGCCGGACGCGCCGCGTGTCAAATGGGGATTAAGCCAGGGCGGCGAGAACTTCCTGCGGGTGTTCTTCTGGTTTCACGTCCGGCCAAATCTTTTTGATGCGGCCATCCGGCCCGATCAGGAACGTGACGCGAAACACACCCATGTATTTGCGACCCCAAAAAGTCTTTTGGCCCCACACGCCATACGCTTCGACGATTTTTTTGTCTTCATCGGCGAGCAGCGTGAAGGGCAGGCTGTATTTTTTGACAAATTTATCGTGGGACTTCACGGAATCCGGGCTCACGCCCAGGATAACCGCGCCGCGTTTCTTGAACGCCGCAAAGCCGTCGCGGAATCCGCAGGCTTCCTTGGTACAACCGGAGGTGTCGTCTTTCGGATAAAAGTACAGAATGACGTTTTTGCCTTTGAGCCCGGCGAGCGAGATGGTTCCGCCGCCATTGGTCATCGCGGAAAAATCGGGCGCGACATCGCCTTCCTTCAATTTGAGTTCAACTTTAGCCATGTGGGATTTTCGATTTACGATATACGATTTTCGATTTATGAGCGCGCAAAATAATTCGCCACCTGAAAACCGCAAATCAATTGGAGGCGGAGCTGGTGGGGTGGGAAGAGAGTTGTTTCATGCCGTCCCACACATACAACAATCCCGAGATGCCGGTGCAGATGGCCGCGCCGAAGGTCCAGGCCTCAAACCACGCGGGATTAAATTGCGTGTCCCACAGGAGCAAAATCCAAACGATGGAGATCATTTGCAGCACGGTGGCAATTTTGCCGAGAATTCGCGGCCGCACTTTTACTTTGCCAACGGTCGCATGAATGACGCCCCAGCCAATCAACAGGAGCAAATCGCGCCCAATGATGGTTCCGGTGAGCCAGAGGGGAATGCTGCCGAAGTAAGGGTGGTTGTCGAAAGTGAATAACACGATGCCGGAAACGAGCAGCAGTTTGTCCGCGAGCGGATCAAGAATGGCGCCGAGTTCGCTGCGTTGGTTGTAATGGCGCGCAATGTAGCCATCCACCCCGTCGCAGATCGCGGCGATTCCAAAGGCGAGCATGGCGGCGAGGCGGAAGCCTTCCTGGCCGGTTTTCACGTAATAAATCGCTTCCACGACGAAGAACGGGATGAGCAGCATCCGCAGGATCGTGACCTTGTTGGCGGTGGTCATGTTGCGTGTCGGCATGACAGATAGAGGGAACGTGCAGCGGCGGCGGGTGACAAGCAAAAAGCGTGGGGGATCAGACGATGGATCGGTAGATGACACCGAGAACACCGGCGCCGAACACGACGGGAAGGATGTCCCATTTCCAGCGGACCATTCCACCAAACGCGACGGCACTGACGATCACCGCAAACCAATTCACTTCCCCGCCCGGGGTCGCATGGGGAAACAGCACCTGAATTCCAAACCATACGGCGAGATTCAACACTACGCCGACGACGGCAGCCGTGACGGATGACAAGGCGGCGGTAAGCCTGGCGTTGCCGCGCATTTGCTCGATGTAAGGCGCGCCAAGAAATATCCAAAGGAAGCACGGCACAAAGGTTGTCCAGGTGGTGATGCACGCGCCGAGGGTTGCGGCGAGCAAGGGCGAAAGGTTTCCCGGATGTTGCCAACCGCCCAGGAACCCGACGAATTGGAGCACCATGATGAGCGGGCCGGGGGTGGTTTCGGCGAGACCCAGGCCATCGAGCATCTGACCGGCGTTCAGCCAATGCTGGTGCTCGACGGCTTGCTGGGACACGTACGGCAGCACGGCATACGCGCCGCCGAAAGTCACCATGGCGGCTTTGCTGAAGAATAGTCCTTCCTGCGGGAGTGTGTGCTCCCACCGCAACCAACTGCCCAGTGCAAAAACGGGAAGCCACCAGAGCAATAGGCAAACGGCCAGGACGCGAATGGCGCGAGCCAGCGAGGGCCTGGTGTGTGCGGGTGATTCGGCGTCGTCGCTGAGCACGCTTTCCTGTTTGGCAGAGCTGCCGTGTTTGGTTTCGAGGGAGAATTTCGCGGGCCAAAATCTTTTGCCGACGAGGCCGAATATGGCGGCGGACAAAATGATGAGGGGAAACGGAATTCTCAGGAAATAGATGGCGACGAATGCCAATCCGGCGATGCTCCACATCACTTCATTTCGCAGCGCGCGCCTGCCGATTCGAATGACGGCCGAGACGACGATGGCGAGGACGGCCGGTTTCAAACCGTAGAAGACGGAATTGATCCACGTGACATGGCCAAAGGTGACGTACACATAACTGAGGCCCCACAGGATAAACGCCGAAGGCAATACGAACAAAACGCCCGCGACGATGCCGCCCCAGGTTTTGTGCAGGAGCCAGCCGACGTAGGCGGCGAGTTGCGTGGCTTCAGGCCCGGGCAAAAGCATGCAATAGTTGAGGGCGTGGAGAAAACGGGTTTCGCTGATCCACTTTTTCTTTTCGACCAACTCCGTGTGCATGATGGCGATCTGGCCGGTGGGCCCGCCAAAGCTGATGAAACCTAGCTTTAGCCAGAAGCGGAAGGCTTCGGCAAAAGTCGGATGAGCAATGGGTTTCTCGCCAGGCACGGCTAATTGATGCCAACGGGGAACGTCTTTGGATATGAAAAAGTGCGCGCGAAACGGAAATGCGGCAAGGTTCGTATTGAAATGGCCCCTGGCCTTCGATTAAATATCCGCCACATGAATCCCGAAACTAATTCAAAGGCACAGGTTGGCATTCTCATGGGCAGCGATTCGGATTGGCCGATAATGAAAGCGGCGGCCGAGGTTTGCAAAGAATTTGGAATCGTAAGCGAGGCGCGAGTGATCTCGGCGCACCGCGATCCGCACGGCTTGGAAGAATATATCAGCGGCGCGCGGGAACGCGGGTTGCGCATCATCATCGCGGGCGCGGGCGGCGCGGCGCATTTGCCGGGCGTGAGCGCGGCGTTCACGACGCTGCCGGTCATCGGCGTGCCGATTCAAGGCAAGGCGCTCGACGGGATGGATTCGCTGCTGTCGATTGTGCAAATGCCGCCCGGCGTGCCCGTGGCGACGGTGGGCATCAACGCGGCGAAGAATGCGGGGTTGCTCGCGGTGCAGATCCTGGCGACGGCGGACGCGCGACTGCAAAAGGCGCTGGCCGATTTCAAGGTGAAGCTGATGGAGGAATCGCGGGCAAAGAATGCGACGTTGCAGAAGTCTTGATTCAGGTGGCGAATTTAATCGTGCCCGCAAGGGAAGTCCTCTTGCGTCGAAACGTGCCGAGCAGGTGCTCGGCGTTCCTTGAATGCGCCGGCGATCTCTTTCGTTTATTGCGCGATTAACCTAAAGAACGCATTGCCCCCGGGTGCCGGCACGCTGACTTCCTGGTTGAGATTTGTGAAGTTCAGCGTGGGGTTGTTTGAGACGGTTCCCCAATTCGCGCTGCCTATATCCATAGTTTGCTGGAGCACGAAATTGGTGGATGGTAACAACCACGAGATGCCGAAATTGCCATCTATCTTTTGGATGTTCAGTTGCGGAGACGGGGTTATGTGGCCCACCCAATTTGTCAGTCCGCCAAACCCCAACGTTTGGTACACAACAATCTCGCAGCCATCGGCCGACATCACGCCACCCCAGCCGGCGTTCAAGAGATTCGTGACCCAGGTCGCACCGCCGTCGCTCGAAGTGTAAACTTGTGCGCCGGCAATCATCCAGGTCGTGCCGCTGGCTGAACACGCGATTGATCCATTGCTAAACTTGTTTGTGATCCAGTGAGAGCCTCCATCGCTTGAAATGTAGGAGTTGGTGCCAATGGCTCCCACGGAGCGGCCGTCACTTGAAATGCAAACCGACGCCCATTTCTGCGTTGAAAGGTTGCTGGACGTCCAAGCGGCACCGAAGTTTGTGGAGATATACACGCGCTCATTACGGACTGCCGCCACCATTCGGCGGCCGTCAGCCGATGAGACAATCGATACCCAATTGGTGAGGGGCGCGGTGGCGGTGGACCAATTCGCCCCGCTATTGGTCGAAAAATAAATAAAGCCAGGATCCGCAGCGGCAACCAGGTTCGATCCAGACGCGGAAGAGGCGACACAATAAAAATTGAAGCTTGGAAGAACGGGCAAGCCCAACTTGGTCCAGTTCGTCCCGAAGTCGTTTGAAAGAAATACCATGACCTGATTGCCGAAATTCGTCGTGAAACAAGCGATTATTTGGGATCCGTCCGCCGAAAGGGCGACCGGGTTTATGGAAAGGGAGCCGCCGGAAGGGGCATTTGTCGAAATGAGCCACGTTTGCCCCCAGTCTCTGGATATGTGAAGTTGGCCACCAGTCGACGGGCAGGCACAAACGATCCTCCCATCGGCTGACAAAGAGAATACCCCGGCGCGGGAGGCTGGGCTCATGGGTGTCCAGGTATACGCAAATCCAGAAACGACCACAGTGAGCAGCGCTGCGGCCAGAATGAGATCCAGAGATTTGGTTTTCACAAGGTATCCACGACGTAATTTTATTGGCCGGCAGTTTATTGGGCGATCAGCCTGAAAAATCTGTTGCTCGAAGTTGTTGGCACACTGACTTCCTGCTGAAGGTTAGTGAAATTCAGTGTGGGATTGTTTGTAACAGGGGTCCAGTTTAAAGCCGTAATGTCCGCACTCTGTTGCAAAACAAAATTGGTAGAGGGGATGAGCCACGATACAGCGAGGCTAGAATCTTTTTGCTGAATATTCAGTTGCGGAGTGGGAATCACACGGCCCTTCCTGAATCCCTGCCCGCCGCTCATGGCGACCATTAAAGAGCCGTCAGCAGAAACGGCGCCGTCATCCCATTGTGCGGCCGGAAGATTGGTCTGCCAGCTAACGCCACTATTGGTTGACGTGTAAATCTGCGCGCCCGCAATGAGCCAGGTGCTTCCGTTAGCAGAGCACGCAATTCTTCCGCCCGCCAGATTGTTTGTCTGCCAAGTTGCGCCTGAATCACTGGAGATAAAAGATTGGGTGCCAGAGGCTGCTCCCACCCATTTCCCGTCGCTTGAAGCACAGACTGAATTCCAACTTTGCGACGGAAGATTTGCCTGTGTCCACGTCGCACCGAAATCTCCAGAGAAATAAACATTTCCGGGACTCACAGCGGCCGCCATTCGACCGCCATCGGCGGAGGATGCGACTGCCGACCAGGGGGCAGTCGGAGCGGATGACGTGTAGCAATTGACGCCCCCATTGGTGGAATAAAAGATCGGAGAAGATCGCCACGCCCCAATCACTTTCGTTCCATCAGCGGAACAGGCCACGCGGTAGGTCACTGTCGCGTTGGTCGGGAAAGCGGTCTTCGTCCACGTTGCCCCGAGATCGGGTGACAGGAAAATGCCAGTTGGAAAAGTGACGTCCGATTTGAACGCCGCGAAGATTTTCGATCCGTCCGCGGACAGAGCGACGCCTCCGAAGTCAGAACCTCCCCAAACGGGGCTCTTCAGCACGAGAAACCAGGTGCTTCCGAAATTAGTAGAGATCATAGGAGGGTCCCCTGAGGGAAAAACATACATGATTCTTCCCTCGGCGGACATGCCAAAGGACCCCCAACCCTTGCCACTACTAGTCTGTTGCCAAGTATGGCCGAAACCGGAAACGACGACGGCGAGCGACGCAATTACGAGAATTGAATCCAGGAATTTGGCTTTCATTGATATGGTATCCTCCTTTGAATCCACAACTCGGATAGCAATGGGAATGCCAATTCGCTTTCGCAAAATTTTGGCCCATATCAATGGTTGCAGGAGCCTTTCGAAGCATTCACGCGTGAAATTTTCACGCATTGCGCGTGGCAATCACGCAAGGGAGAGGCTTTTCCTTTGTCTTCTAAAATTGCCCCATCGCCTTATCGATGCGTGCCAGCACCTTTTCTTTTCCGATGACCTCGAGCAGATGATAGAGGCTCGGGCCGGAGGGATTGCCGGTGACGGCGAGGCGCACGGGGTGGACGAGCACGCCGGCTTTTACGCCGAATTCGCCGGCGATGCCTTTGAGGGTCAGTTCGACATTGGCGGCATCGAAAGGTTGGGTGGCGGCAAAAGCTTCGCGAAGCTTTTCCACGCGCGGTTTGTTTTCCGGCACGAAACTCTTCTTAGCCGCTTCCGGTTCGTAAACGATCTCGTCCCGGAAATAAAAGCCGGCGTAGGCGGGCAGTTCGTTGAACGTTTTGATTTTGCCTTTGCAGGTGTCGAGCGCGGCTTTGACATAGGCGACCTCCAATTTGTTGGTGTCGATGCCAGCCTTCGCCAGGGCGTGCACGGCGAGTTCGTAAAAGCGGTCGTTGGGCAGTTCGCGGCAATATTCACCCTGCAACCAGAGGAGCTTTTCGAAATCGAATTTGGCGTTGTGCCGGAGAATATGCGGCAAATCAAAGCGGTCCACCACCTCGGCCAGCGCAAGCTTTTCGCGGTTGTCCTTGGGCGACCAGCCGAGGAGGCAGAGATAATTATTCACGGCTTCGGCTAAAAATCCTTCTTCCGTGTAGGAGCTGAGCGAGGCGCCGCGATCGCGCTTGCTCATCTTGCTGCCGTCGCCGTTCAGGATGAGCGGGATGTGCGCGTATTTGGGCGGCTCAACCCCGAAGGCTTTGAACAGCGCGATGTGTTTGGCGGTGTTGCTCAAATGATCCTCGCCGCGAATGACATGGGTGATTTCCATTTCGAGGTCGTCGACGACGTTGACGAAATGAAAAACGGGCTGGCCATCCGAACGGATAATCACGAAGTCGGGATCAACTTCTTCGCGGTCGGTCAATTTTCGCAGCACGTCACCCACCACGAGGTCGGGAATCAAAATCGGCTCGCGCTGCATTTTGAATTTGATGGCGCCTTCATGCTCGTACGCCAACCCCCGCGAGAGCAGCGCTTCGACGCGGCGTTGATAATTTTCCCGGCGTTGCGATTGAAAATACGGGCCACGATCGCCTTTGCACGGGCCGGTGGCGTCGCTGGTGAGCGGGCCTTCGTCCCAGTTCAAGCCGAGCCAGCGAAGTCCGTCCAGGATGACGTCGACGGCTTCCTGGGTGTTGCGGGCGGCGTCGGTGTCTTCGACGCGCAGGACGAAGGTGCCGCCGGTGTGGCGGGCGTAAAGCCAGTTGAACAAGGCCGTGCGCGCGCCGCCGATGTGGAGGTAACCGGTGGGCGAGGGTGCGAAGCGAACGCGAGTTTTCATGTCCATTATGTTAGCGTAGCTTACGCGGATTGATGCGGATGAAAATAAAAAACGGGCGGACGGCGCCGACATTATGAGCAACCCTTCGCAACGCGCTTTTCATAAAAAGATGGAGACCGGCGGGACGCCTGTCCTACACTGCCTCGATGAGACTTGAACATTTCGCGCTGCAGGTTCTGGAACCGGTCGCCATGGCGGATTGGTACGTGAAACATCTGGGCTGCAAAATTGCGCGGGCCGGCGGTGAACCTTCCCACGGACGATTTCTCACGGTCGGCGACGTGTTGTTCGAAATTTACCGGAACCCCGCGGTGTCGGTGCCGGATTACGCCGCGATGGCGCCGGTGCAATTGCACCTGGCGTTTTCGTCCGAAAATTTAACGGCGGATCGCGATCGACTGGTGCGGGCGGGCGCCCGCCTGGTTGAAGACGTGAACACAACGCCGTCCGGTGACGAAATCATGATGTTGCGCGATCCGTGGAATATTCCGATTCAGTTCGTGAAGCGCAAAGAGGCGATGATTTAATAGGTCGAGAGGGACGTTAAAGGTCCAGGCCAGGCGCGGCGGGCACGGCTTCCGCGTGGGTGTCGGATACGTTGCTGCGGCTGGTCTTCGACACAGCCGCGCTCCCAAATCTGGTTACCCCGACAGCTACTTTCCAAGCGAGCTGATCTGCTGGAGGACGCGGCAGAGGGATTCCAGGCGAGGCACTTTGGCGCCGGCGTTTTTGGCCTGCCGCAGGGGTTCGAGAAAAAGGTTTTCCAATTCCAGCGCCCTGCCCTGCTCGAAATCCACCAGCGTCGAGGCCTTGTAGGAGCCCATGGTGCGCGTGCGCTCGATTTGCTTTTCGGCGAAGGAAAGCGGCGTCTGATATCCGAGCACGGCGGCGGCGGCGATGACTTCATGCATCAATTCGCGCACAAGATTTTCCCAACGCGGGTCGGCGAGCAATTGGTCCGTGGTGAGAACCGGGCCAAGCGATTGCCGATTGCCGATTGGCGATTGAGGATTGATCAAGGCTTCGTAGCCGGCCATGCCGGCGACGCCCAGGCCGTTGAAGGGAATGTTCCATACCAGTTTGTCCCAGTGCGCGTGGAGGAGATTTTCGGCGACCTTGCAGTTGACTCCGGCATTGCGAAACATCGTCGCGAGGTCATGCGTGCGCGGCTCGGGCCAGCGCTGAAATTCGCCAAGGACCACGAGGCCGTGCGCCATGTGTTGCACCACTCCGGGCGCGGTGCGATTCAGGCAAACGAAACAAAGCCCGCCCATGATCTGCTCGATGGGAAATAATTTCGCCAGTTCTTCCTCATTGCCCAGGCCGTTCTGCAACGTGAGCACCACGGTGTTCGGTCCGACGAGCGGTGGGAGAAGTTTTGGGAACTGATCATTCACCGTGGTTTTCAACGCGATGATCACCAAATCGCTGGGGCCGATTTCCTCCGGAGTCCGCGCGCACTTGGGCCGGGCGTTGAAATCGCCTTCCGGGCTATGAATGAAGACGCCATGGCGCTTGACGGCCTCGTAATCCGAGCGCAGGAGGAAATGGACTTCCTGGCCGGTGCGGACCAATTTCGCGCCGTAATAACTTCCGACTGCTCCCGGGCCGACGACGGCGATCTTCATGGGTTTGCTGAATTAATGGATGATTGGATTACTGGATTGTTGGATGGATGGGGACGTTGTCGGAGTGGCCGGCGCGGTGGAACGGCGAGAATAACGGACCTTGATTAGCCACTTGCCGAGCGGGTGCTCGGCGTTCCTGCGAGGTGCATGCCGGCGCGCTTTCACGGTTCAACAATCCAATCATCCATTAATCCATTAATCCAATAAAAAAGGCGCTCCGAAAATTCAGAGCGCCTGCAGGAGAACGGGAAATTACTTGGCACCGAGGATCGCGTCCTTGGCGGCTTTGGCCACCTGGAACTTCACCACGCGCTTGGCGGGAATCTGGATCTGCTCGCCAGTGGCGGGATTGCGGCCGAGACGGGCGGCGCGGTTTTTCAGCTTGAGCTTGCCGAGGCCGGGCAACGTGAAGGTGTTCTTGGCGTTCTTGTAAGCCAGATCAGCCAGCGATTCGAGAAATTGGACGGACTGCTTTTTCGTGATGCCAACTTTCTCGGCAAGCGTCGAGGCGATCTGTGATTTCGAGAGCGATTTAGCCATAGTTTTTGTGTGTGTTGTATTTTAGTTTCTGTTAACCGAATTTCAAAAAGTCATTCGACTCGGCTCGTATTAAAACCCTTCACGAGGCTCGTGCAAGCAGAAAATTAAAAAAAATGCCGGGATTATCAGGTGATTTCTCACATTTCCGCCAAGGACAAGCTTGACATAAATCGGCGAATGTTAACCATTCGGATCGTGGCTCTCTTCACTATTCAGAACGAATTTCGTTACGACATCGTACGAAAGATTTTTGAAGGCGGCATGGGCATTGTCTATGAAGCCGAGCAACACGGCACGCGCGAATTCGTCAAGCGAATCGCGATCAAAGTCGTGCGCCAAAATTACACCGACCAAAAGCAGTTTATCGATAATTTTATCGGCGAAGCGAAGCTGGTGGCGGACTTGATTCACACCAACATCGTCCAGACCTACCATCTGGGCGAAGCCAACGGCGTTTATTTCATCGCCATGGAGTTGATCCGGGGCGTGAATCTCGAGCAGTTCTGCCAGCAATTGACCGATAAAAAACGCCAGCTACCGAGGGAATTGGCGGTGTTTATCGTGAGTCGCATCGCGCGCGGACTGGCTTACGCGCATGCGAAGACCGATAAGGATGGCAAGCCGCTCGGCATCGTGCATCGCGACGTGAGTCTGAAAAACATCATGATCGCCTTTGAAGGCGACGTGAAGCTAACGGATTTCGGCATCGCGAAAGCGCGCGGTTTTCTGACGGATCAGGAGGGCGAAGTGGTGGCGGGCAAGGCTGATTTCATGAGCCCGGAGCAGGCTGATTTTCAAATTACCGACAAGCGTTCGGATTTGTTTTCCGCCGGGGTGGTGCTCGCGCACCTGCTGCTGGGCCGGAACATTTTCAAAGGGCCCACGGCGGAGGAATCGCGGCAACGGATCATGACGCTGCCGCTTCCGGATTTTCGCTCGCTGGACTCGCGCATCGACGACCGGTTGAACGAGATTGTGCACTGCTGCCTGTCGCGCGACCTTAAGAAACGTTACCCGAGCGCCGACCAGTTGCTATACGATCTCGAGCATTACATCTATCACACCGGCTACGGGCCCACGAACGAGACGCTCGGAAAATACATTCGCGATCTGTTCGGCCAGAACGTTCCGCCCGCGGCGGCCGTTTCCGACGCGACCGGCGGCACGCAAATTCTGGAACATACGGTGCGGGCCAACTCCAAGACTTGAGGCCGGGCCGGTTGTGTAATTGGTTAAATGAGTTAAATAGTTAAATAGTTAAATAGTTAAATCAGTTAAATGAGTTAAATGAGTTTCGGACGCCGCCGATCGTCAACCTTATTTAACTCATTTAACCAATTACATATCCTCAATGATTAAAGTCGGACTAATCCAGGCCGCATGTGCTCCGGACCCGAAGGCGAATCTGGCCAAAACCCTCGCGGCCACTGAGCGCGCGGCGAAACGGGGCGCGAAAATCATCTGCACGCAGGAATTATTTCGTTCCCAATATTTTTGCCAATCGGAAGACCACGAACATTTCAAACTCGCCGAGCCCATCCCCGGCCCGAGCACGCAGGCCTTTCAAAAGCTGGCGAAGAAATACCGCGTCGTGATCATTGCGTCGTTATTTGAGAAGCGCGCCGCGGGCGTTTATCACAACACGGCGGCGGTTATTGACGCCGACGGTTCGTTGTTGGGCATTTATCGCAAGATGCACATCCCCGATGATCCGTTGTATTACGAGAAGTTTTATTTCACGCCGGGCGATCTCGGTTTTCGCGCGTGGCAGACCAAGTACGCGAAAATCGGCGTGTTGGTCTGCTGGGACCAATGGTATCCGGAAGGCGCGCGATTAACAGCATTGCAGGGAGCGGAAATTCTCTTTTATCCGACGGCCATCGGCTGGCATCCGGGTGAGAAAAAGAAATACGGCGCGCTCCAGCATGACGCGTGGGAGACCATCCAACGCGGCCACGCCATCGCGAACGGTTGTTACGTCTGCGTGCCAAACCGGATCGGTCACGAAGTCATCAAGGGTGTCGGCGGTGACGGCATCGAATTCTGGGGGCAAAGTTTTGTCGCGGGGACCTCCGGGCAAATCCTGGCCAAGGCGAGCGCGGATAAAGAGGAAACGCTGATCGTGCCGATTGATTTGGAAAATGTGGACACGACCCGGACGCACTGGCCATTCCTGCGAGATCGGCGGATTGATGCTTACGCCGGGATTACGAAGCGGTTGCTGGATTGATCGAGCCATTATGGCCATCGCCCTGGCAACCACACGCGAGGACCTTCGGCGCTGTTTTCCAGTGATAGCCGAATTGCGCCCTCATTTGACTGAAGCTGATTTTATGGCGCGCATCGCCCGGCAGCAAAAGGACGGTTACCAACTGGCGTTTCTCGCGGACAAAAAAACCGTCAAAGCGGCGGCCGGGTATCGATTTTCCGAAAGCCTCTCCTGGGGGAAGTTCATGTACGTGGATGACCTGGTCACGGCGGAGAAGTTTCGGTCTCAAGGCCACGGGCAGCGGCTTTTTCGCTGGCTGGTGAACGAGGCGAAAGCGCGGAACTGCGATCAACTTCATCTTGATTCCGGGGTGCAACGTTTTGGCGCGCACCGATTTTACCTGGCAAGCGGGATGGATATCATAGCGCATCATTTCGCGCTGAAATTGAAATGAAAGATCGCCCTGTCTGGATTACCGGCGCCGGTGGGCTCATCGGAAATTACCTGGTTCAAACGGCGTCCAAGTCCGCACCCGGGTTGCGCATCCGCGGCTTGACCCGGGCGGAACTCGACTTGGAGAATTTCGACGCCGTTCGGGAGGCGTTTCGCAGCGAGTCGCCGCGGATCGTGATTCATTGCGCCGCCCTGGCGAACACGCCGGCTTGTGAAAAGAATCCGCCCCTGGCGCGCCAGTTGAATGTGGACTTGACCCGCTCGCTGGCCGAGCTGGCGGTCGATATTCCGTTCCACTTTTTCTCCACCGACCTCGTGTTCGATGGCCGCGCAGGAAATTACGATGAGTCGGCGGCGGTCAACCCGCTGAGTGTCTATGGAAAAACCAAGGCTGACGCGGAGCGCATCGTGCTGGCCAATCCCAAACACACCGTTCTGCGCACTTCGCTGAATTTCGGCCGGTCGCTCACGGGTGATCGCGCTTTCAACGAGCAGATGCGGCGCGCGGTTGAGCGCGGGGAAACGCTTCAGCTTTTCACGGATGAATTTCGTTGCCCGATTCCGGCGATTGAAACGGCGCGAGCGGTTTGGGAACTCGTTTTGCGGGATGAACCCGGATTGTATCATCTGGCCGGCAGCGAACGTTTGTCCCGTTGGGAAATTGGCCGGGCGCTGGCGAAACACTGGGGTTTGAATCCCAAAATGGAGCCGGGATCAATACGGGATTTCCGTGGGCTGCCGCGATCGCCCGATACGTCGTTGAATTGCGCGAAGGCGCAGGGCCATCTTTCGTTTCAATTGCCGAAATTCAGTGAATGGCTTCTGGAGTCCCAGGCTTGAAGTCCAAAGTTTGGTTCTTCGATGTTTTTTGTGGGTAAAACGATTTTCGAAAGCTGCTCCGCCTTGTCCACGGCCAAAATCCCTCGCCGCAGCGCCCCTCAGAATTTTCAGACAGGCTCTCAGCCGGAACCATGCAGCAGAAAAAGGGGAGCACACGCCTCCGGCGTGTGGTTTGCGGCGTCTTGCCGCGAACTTCGTCTTCCAAACTTCACTCACCAAATCGTGAAGAAGATGGTTTAACGAAATTGCCGGCGAGACGCCGTCAATAGCACGCGGGACGCGTGCGCTCCCCTTTTCAACTACATCGTTACGGCTCAGAGGTTCCCGGCAAAAACACAGTTAATGAAAATGCGAGGTCGTATGCTGAGCAATCCAGAGGACATCTTCGCTGCCGGGCATGGGTGTATTGTCATGGCTGGCGGCGGCGGTCCGGGGGTCCTTCCAATGATGGGTTTCGGTATGGCCATCCGCGAAACTGAAGTTGCATCCACGGCCGTGATTCACCGAAGGCAAATCCACCATTTCCCACGTCTCCGGTTGCGTTTCATCGAATTTCCCGTGTGAGGAAAAAGTGGCGTCATTGATGGTATCAGTGCGTTCCTCGATGAAGACCAACATATCTGATGAGGAAGGCAACGTGATTTCGCTCAAGCGATGATAGGTCCGGCAATAAGGTGACACCCACGGCGGCCCGAGAAAATGGTTCATGGAGATGGTCCGCACGCGTCCGTAATTGACTCCCCCGAAATTGACCTGGTCCCGGCTGGCGGGACAGCGCCAGAGCGTGGGCCCGGCCAGGTAGGGCGCCAGGAGGCTCCGGTTCAACAAATCGATATTGGTGCAATCGGTCCGGTCGGGAGCGAGCCAGCCTTCCACCCAGGTTTTGCCAGCCGGTTCGCCAGAGCCGCCTTTGTTGGGGGGAATAAAATCGTTGCTGTCGAAAGCATAAAGGTGAAAAGCCAGTCCAAACTGTTTCATGTTCGACCGGCATTGCGTGGTTACGGCGCGCGCTTTAGCGGCCGTGAGCGAAGGCAATAGCAAAGCCGCCAGGATGCCGATAATGGCAATTACCACCAACAGTTCAATCAATGTAAATGCGCGCCTCACCTGTCTTCAAACACCAGAAATTGGAATCGGTTACAAGCTATTTCTCCCATCCCGGGCGCAGGGTTAAAAGAGCAAAGTCCCACGCGGAGCGGACTGATGCCCCCGGCTGTGACTCGCGACTCGCCGAGCAGCGGTTCGGCGTTCCAGGTCAGAATTCGCCCCACCCCCACCTCCTTGTTATATATGTCCGCCGAAGGCGAAAAACGGACATTTATTTTCAATAAATGTGTTAATCCTCTTTTTAGAGAGATTGATTTTTGTTAATTCCGGCTGGTGATTAGGCACTCCTCCTATCGCGGACGCCTTGCGCCCTCGCCCACCGGCTATTTGCACCTGGGTCATGCGCGAACTTTCTGGACGGCCCAGGCACGCGCCAAAGCCGCCGGCGGTGCGCTGGTCTTGCGCAACGAGGACCTGGATCGCGCACGCTCCCGACCGGAATTTGTGTCGGCGATGATCGAGGACCTGCGGTGGTTTGGTTTCGAGTGGCAGGAAGGGCCGGACGCGGGCGGGCCATTCGGGCCCTATAATCAAAGTGAACGCTATTCGATGTATCGCGAGGCGTTGAAGAAATTAGAGCGAGGCGGGTTTATTTATCCATGCATTTGTTCGCGCAAAGATTTGCAAGCGGCCGCGCGGGCGCCGCACCTGGAGGACGATAATGAACCAATCTACCCGGGGACGTGCCGCGGGCTAACGTCGTCGCAGACCGTGAACCGCAAGTTTTGCTGGCGCTTTCGCGTTCCTGATGGCGAGACGATCACTTTCGCGGATGGCAATCTCGGCCCGCAGCGATTCGTGGCGGGAAAAGATTTTGGCGACTTTGTGGTTTGGCGGGCGGACGACGTCCCGGCCTATCAACTCGCCTGCGTCGTGGATGACGCGGCGATGCAAATCACGGAGGTAGTCCGGGGCGCGGACCTGCTGGTGAGCACGGCCCGGCAGCTTTTGCTTTATCGCGCAATGGGTTTGGGGGCGCCGGAATTTTACCATTGCGCATTGGTTACTGATGAAACCGGTGTTCGCCTATCCAAGCGGCATGATGCACTCAGTCTGCGGCATCTTCGGGAATGCGGCCATTCGCCTGAGGCTTTACGGCGAACATGGTAATTCCATCGCGAGCGCAAAAAGCCGTACCGTACTTCACCGGACGGGCCAAATACCTATCGCTTTTCGTGGGTGATTTTGGTATTCAAATGATAATCCTTAAGCCGTTCTTGCCGCAACCGCAACGCAGCGAGGATTGAATCAGAATCCACCGCAATGAGAACAACCCATGGCGTCCTCTCTCTTTTTCGCCGTTCACGCTCAAATTCAGATTTCAGCTCGCTCAGAAACTTCATTGCGGGGGTGAAATGGCTTTGCGTGGCTTTCGTAATGTTCGCTTTCGGCGTCCCGGCGGGGCGAGCGGGACTGACTTTGGAACTGCATTTCTACCGAAACAATGAAGGCGGAAGTTATGCGTTCTACACCCCGTTGTACACGAACTCGACCGCGCCGGCCGCGCCGCTCGGCGCCTACTTCATCAGTTCACCGCACGAACCGACGAACGGTTCAGTGCGCGGCTTTTTCCTGACGGCTAACGGCATCAGTGATATTCCGGGCGCGGATTCGGAACATTTCTATGGCGATTTTGATTCGGCAATTTACCAGATCACCAATGGAAACTGGACGATTCTTTTCACGAATGCGACGACGACCAATGTTTTTCAATTCCAGGTGACGGCGCAGACGATAACCAGCAATATGCTGCCGGCCACGACTCCGGGCTTTCCGTCGCAGGGGGCCTTTATTCTGACCAACGAAACGCATTTTTCCTGGCAAGTTCCCACGGGCTGGCCCGCGACGGGTCGCGGCCAGGTGTATAACTTGATGGGCTATAACACCCAATCCAACTTGTCCGCGGGACAGACGAATTGGATTGTGGACGCCGCCCTGCCGCCGGGCGACAACTACACCTTTCTATTGCAATTCTTATACACGAACACGCTGTTTGCCATCAGCACGCCGACGAACACGGCTTCTTCGCAGCCTTTTGCCGGGTGGGACTCCTACAGCATTCTGGACACCGGTATCGCGCTCAATTTCGTCGTGGTCCCGAATCACGGAGTTGCAACCCGGGGGCACACGTTGCTGGCGAATTACACGTTTGAAGACAACAATCTACCTGTTCACGATTTTTCCGGCTCGGGAAATGATATGAGCTATGCGTGGTTTGTGGTGCCTCCCACGATTGTAACAAACGATGCAGCAGCGGGAACCTACGCTGGAGGGCTGGGCGGGTCGGGGTGGTTCGCTCCCCCGGCACGCGTGGCGCCGCTCTTTGCCGGGAGCTTTTCGGTGTCGCTGTGGTTGAAGACCACGAACGTTCACGGGAGCGACACGGCTGATCTCTTCAGCTCGGCGGGGATTGTCTCGGACCTGGGAAATGATTATGGCAAAAGCCCGGCGCCGATGCTGCAATCGGGCCGCAAGCTCGGTTTTCACACCGGCGGCACGCCGCCGAACCTGCTGCGTTCGCACGCGAACATCAATACGGGCCAATATGTTCATGTCGTTACCACCCGCGACCAACAGACCGGAGAGAAAGCCATTTATATAAACGGCGTGCTGGACACGTCGGCTTTTGCCTCCACGAACGTGCTGGTCGACGCCAGCAACGGGGATTTGACCGTCGGTTACAATAACGCCCAGGTGTTTTCCGGGCAGGTCGATGAAATTCAATTCTACTCCGGGGTGCTTTCCAGTAACGAGGTTGCTTTTCTTCACAGTCATCCCGGAACCAACGTGGCCGACGTGCTGCAACTCGATGTTCCCGTGGCGCGATACGACTTTGAGGACACGAACAATCCGGGCATCGACACTTCCGGGCATCATAACGATTCGAGTTGCTTCGGGAGCATCGGGGTCAACGTCGATGTTGGGAGCACGAACGCGATCGTGGGAAATTATGCGAGGCAATTTTTTGGCGACAGCCTTATTTGTTTCGCGGGGAATTTTCCGAATCTTTCCAACGCGCTTTCGGCGGATTTCTCGGTGACGGCGTGGATCAACACGACGAATTCGATCAATTCGGATTTTGACCAGGCGCTTTATGGGATGCCGGTTTTTTCCGCTTATAGTGAGGACACCAACGGGACGATTCCTTTGAGCATCACCGGAAGCAAAGCGGCATTCAGCATCTATAATACCAACGGAACTGACACCACGATCCATTCCACAACTTCAATCAACGATGGGCGATATCATTTCATTGCCGTCACCCGCACCCGCACGAATGGCTTGATGCGTTTGTATGTGGATGGCGTGCCCGAGGCGAGCGCGGTGGGAAATTCCGCGCCCATCCGGACCGACGGGACAATTTTCATCGGCGGCGGCACTCTTGGTTATGCGGGATTAATAGACGACGTGCGGCTTTATGCCGGGGCGCTCGCACCCGAAGACGTGGCGGAACTGGCCGCGAACGGAGCGCTGACGTTCGGCAGTGTTCTGGGCACCAGCAATGTCCTCTGGAACACCAGCGGCGATTCGCAGTGGTTTATTGAAACAACGAACACGTATGGCGGCGCGCCGGCGGCGATCCAGAGCGGAAGCGTGTCCGACGGCCAGAGGTCGACTCTTTCCACAACAGTCACCGGGCCTGGAGACCTCAGTTTCGTATGGCAGAATCCCACGCTGAACGACCTCGATTTGGAGTTCGACCTGGATGGCAACTACCAGGCGGACATCGGCGGGTTCACCGACTGGACGCTGACCGGTCCGTTTCATATCGGGCCGGGCCAGCACACGTTGAGTTGGACCGTGTACGGGAACGTCAACACCGACACAAATGACGCGGCTTTTCTTGCGCAGGTTGTTTTTGTGCCGTCCTATCTCGTGGCGCATTTCGATTTTGACGACACCAATGCGGGCGTGCTTCCAATCGTGGACGTTTCGACCAATGGCAATGATATGGGCTACGGCTTCGGCTTCAACAGCGGTGGAACGGCCAAAAGCACGGACGCCGTCGCGGGGGCGCGATCGCTGAACTTTTTCAGGGATCCAATTAATTCTTTTAGCGGCGGGCAGGTTGGTTGGAAGCCGACTCCGCCCGGACTTTTGTCAACCCTGGCAGGTTCATTCTCGGTTTCGCTATGGATTAAAACGACCAATCATACGGGCACGGCCGGGGCTGCTGCTTCCGATGGCAATTGTATCGTCGTTGCGGATATTCCCGGTGACGCGTTCGATGTCACAGCCGTGTCCTTGAATGGCGGGGCAGTGGCGTTCGGCACGGGCGGCACTCCGGGTGATGACACGCTCACGTCCGCGAAGTCTGTCAGTGATAACAACTGGCATCATGTCGTGGTCACGCGCGATCAACTCACCGGCCAAAAAAGAATTTTCATCGATGGGTCGGAGGACACGGCGAGCCCGGGCATCGGCTCGACTGCTCTCCTGGACGCGCCACAGTCATTGAGTATTGGGGCGCGGTTGAACGCGAGCTATTCGGACCCGGATGCTTCACGGATTATTGCGGGCCCCTATGAAGGGTTAATCGATGATCTCCAAATTTACTCCCGACCGCTGTCCGATAGCGAGGTGGCATTCCTTCACAGCCATCCGGGCAAAGAGGTGATCAACCCCGGCCAGAATATTCCTTATGCCGTGCAGCTTCGGCTCGAGATCCGGCGTAATCTGCTCTACACCGGTAACGGACAGGATTATGTTGTATTTCCCTTCATCGTTTCCAGCACGCCGGCGCCGATCACGCATCACGAGATTATCTCCCCGACCCATGCTTTCTTTTCAAGGACGGATCCGGACTCAGCCAACAGTTCGGACTTCAATTCGCTCGCTGACGTTATCAATGAGTGCACGAACGGATTGTGGTGGCTGATCCTCAACTCGGGAGATCCCAGCGAGAAAGATCTGCATTTTTCTGTTTCCATCAGCGGTCTGGATACAAACGTGCTCGCTGCCGTTTCCATTTTATCCCCCACCAACGGAACCGCCAACGTGACGCGAGCGCCAATGTTCCAATGGTCCGGGCCGACCAATTTTGAATCGCTTGAGGTGATTGCCTCCACGCCATCGCTTCCGAATTTTAACGCGACGCTGCCTCCCGCATCCACGAATTGGTCCGCGCCGCTGCAACTGAATTACGGGACGAACGAATTCGGCTTGAGATACATCTCGAATAATTTCCCGCTCGTGGCGTTCACGACGCCGACGGACATCAACACGCTGGTGCCAATTTCGAACTGGGTGGCGACGGCGACACTACAATCGTCTGCGGCATCGGATTTTATCGTGGGCGCTCCGGCGCCGCTGGCGGTCCGCCTGGGGTCCTTCCAACTCACGACGAACAGTTTCCAACTATCGTTCGCGACGCTGGCGGGGCGTCCGCATATTTTGCAGGGAAGCACCAACCTGTTCAACTGGGCGGACATTACGAATTTCGTGGGCGATGGATCGGTGCAGCAATTCGTCATTACGAAAACCAACAAATTGAAATTTTTCCGCGTGATCACGCAATAGCGATTTCGAACCGGGAAATACGCGAACTCAACCGGCCCGACCGGAACTTCAATGATCCAGTTCCCGGTGAACTTGATTTCTCGATTTTTAGCTATTTTGCGGCTTCCTCGGTTATCAAAAGCGCCGCCTATCTTTACATTTGTAAAGATTGCACTTGACGGCTTTACAGTTGTAAAGAATACTCGCGCCGTCATGCCCAAAAAAGAGATTGAACTGACCGAAGCGGAGTGGAGCATCATTAAAGCAATTTGGGAACAGGAGCCTTGCACCGCCCCCGAAATTCAGCAGGAACTGCAAAAGCAAACCGCCTGGACTTACAGCACGGTGCGGACCTTGATGGACCGCATGGTCGTCAAAGGATTGCTTAAGGCCAGGAAGGAGCGCAACGTGACGCTCTACTCGTCCACCGTCACCCGCGCGCAGGCGCAGCGCGGCGAATTGCTGTATGCGCTCAAGAACGCATTCAACGGCGCGCTGACGCCGATGGTCCAATGCCTCATCGAAAGCAACGAGTTAAACGCCGAGGAACTGGCGCAACTGGAATCGCTGATCCAGGCCAAGAAGAAGAACTCCAGGAAATGAGCCGTTCGCATCCTTCAACGAACCAGCATGAACTCATCCATTGAATTACTGAACGCGTGGGGCGCCCGATTTGTCGAGGTGGCGCTGCCGATGTTGTGGCAATCGAGCGTCCTGATTGCGGTCGTCTTCGCCGTTGATTTTTTGCTGCGTCGGAAAATTCGTCCGGCGGTTCGCTACACGCTTTGGTTTGTGATATTCATCAAATTGCTGATTCCCCCCACGCTGGCCTTGCCGACGGGCGCGGCCTGGTGGCTGAGAACGCGTCCGGTGCAAGTTGTCGCGCCGCACATGAGGACCATGATGGTCAACTACAGCGAGCCGGTAAGGACCTTTATTCTGCCAGCAGCTCCGTATGTGCCCGTCGCGGCTCCTCGGGCACGCCTATCACGCGATGCGCGGACACTGCTGACATCGATCTTTGTGAGCGTTTTGCTGGCGGGATGGTCGGCCTTTCGCTGGCGGCAAATTGCTCGTTGCGTCCGAGCGACAACCACGGCCACCGGCGAGATTCAGCAGATGCTTGCAGAAGCGAGCCGCCGCGCGGGTTTGCGGAAAAACGTCAGGCTCTGCGTAACGGCGGAAGCCATGTCGCCGGCGGTGTGCGGTCTACTCCGGCCGGTGGTGCTCCTGCCGCAATCACTCATCGAGCGGCTCACTCCGAAGCAACTCGAGGCGGTGTTGCTTCATGAGTTGATTCATTTGCGGCGGTGCGATGTCTGGGTGAATTGCGCGCAAACGCTGCTGCAGATTGTTTATTGGTGGCATCCCCTGCTCTGGTTTGCGAACGCGCGCGTGCGGCGGGTGCGGGAGGAAGCGGTGGACGACGCGGTGATGTTCGCGCTCAGCGACGAGGCGGAGATTTATGCGCCGACGTTGCTGGAGGTCGCGAAGCTGGCGTTCAATCGTCCGCTGGCGACGTTGGGACTCGTGGGCATCCTCGAATCGCGCAACGCGCTGCGGCACCGGATTGAACGGCTCTTGAATTTTACGACGCCAAGGAGGGTGGGCGTATCGGCGGTGTCCGTGATATGCATTGCGGCGTTTACCGCGCTGGCGGTTCCGATGGGCGAACCGCCGGCGCGAGCCTTGCAGGTTGGCGATGATTCTGAAGGCAGCAAGTTGATAGCCTTTCACGCGAAGGTGAATCCGGAGGTTTTCATTCGCAACGTCAAGGCTCGCGCAAGCGAGACGATGCTCACCACGAATGATGCGGTGACCGAAATTCTGGCTTCAATCCTTGACGGATTCGGGGTTGATTGCACGCCGCCGCGAGACATCGCTTTTGACTCGGCGGCGGGGGAAGTCACGCTGCAGAACACTCCCGAGGCGCTGCAAATTGCTGGTTCGGTGATTCGCGAACTGAATCTGCGGGGAGGCGAACACGTTTTGAATCCGCCGTATGACCTGAAAAAGGTGGTGATTGACGCGAAATTCTACCAAATGAGCGCGGCTGACGTTGCGAAGTTGAATTTGGAATCCGGCGCCAATCATCACGAAGGCGATTTGTCGCCCTGGTGGGATTTGCCGGGCGCGCAGTTTATCGACGCCCAGAATCGCGCGAAAGAGATTGGCATTGAGCCGATGATGTCGCCGAGAGTTCAAACGTCGCACGGGGTGACGGCGAGAATGTTCATGGGGGACACGACGAACAACATTGAACTGGAATGCGTGCCTTACGTCCATGGCGGGGCGGTGAGCCTGAGCGTGCTGGCGCGCACGACCGGAGAATACGCGCCGAAGGGAAAGGGTTGGCCGGATTCGGGAGGTCATACCAACTGCGCAATTTTCGTGCGTATGAAGTTTGCTGATGGTGATGGAGCGGTGTTGCGTGCCGCGCCTGCGGGGACGGATAAGGAACTGATTGTTCTGTTGAAGGCGAAAATCCTGGAGCCTCTTCGTTCGAAGGACAAAGTGCCGTTCCTCGGTGATTTGCCCGCAGCCGGGCGTGTGATTCGTAGTGGACCGAATGCTGCAACGACCAATACATCCCGCGCGTTGGGAGGCGATGACAACGTTAAAACGCTCGTGGCTAACGGCAAATTGCTTTACCAACTCGGCCAATTTGACGAAGCCGAAAAAAATTTGAATCAAGCGCTCTCCACCCAGCCCGACAATCAGGCGGCGCTCTATTATTTGAATCTGATAAAACAGTCGCGCACCCGGCAGAAAATTGACGAACACAACGTTGCGAATTCGGTACCCACTCCAAATCCTTATGCGCGAACCAACACCATCCACACAAGTCCCGAACGCAAAAAAATCTACGACAAACTGACTAACATCACTTTCGATAAAATTTCGTTTCCCGGGATCCCCCTTCCCGAAGTCGTTCGCAATTTGACCGAACTGACGTGGCGGCGTGACATCGACCAGAAAGGCATCAATTTCCTGATCAATTACGCCAAACCCTCGGAAGCCGCGACTGCGCCGACCGACGCGAATGGCAAACCGGTCGCAACCACTCCCGCATCCGCCGCGGATGACGTGGATTTGCACGAGGTAAAAATCTCCCTGGAACCCGGCTTGCGGGACGTGCGATTGCTGGACGTACTCGAAGCGATCGTGAAATCGGCCGATCATCCGATCAAATATTCCTTGTTGGATTACGGCATTGAATTCTCCATCAAGGGACAGGATCAGATGGAGTTGCACACACGGACATTCAAAGTGGACCCGAACACCTTCTTCATGGGCTTACAAAACGTCGCAGTGATTAACTTCGGCGCTGGGACGACCAATGCCACAGTCAGCACGAACAGTAGATTGCGTTATGTGACAGGGTTGGGTAGCACGGAGGAGCTCCAACTTGCCGCGATTAGTTTCTTCAACGCGGTAGGGGTGAACCTGTATGCGCCGAAAAGTATTTTCTTCAACGCCCGGCTAGGCACGTTGACAGTGCGTGCGACGGATGCTGACTTGGAATTGATCGAGCAGGCAATCAACACGTTGAACACCGCGCCACCGGAGGTTACGGTGAAGGTTCGGTTTGTGGAAGTGAATCAGAACGAAAATCGGGCGCTGGGCTTTAATTGGTATCTTGGCAATATCCTGATGGGGAACAACAAGGTTGGCGGGGGTAGCACGCAACCCTCCTCTACGGGCGCTCCCGGTGGCACAACTCCCCCGCCCTCGGGTTCTAACGGTTTGTTGACCAGCGGTCTTCGCAGCGCCTCCGGAGCGGCTGGGGCCTCCAATTCGGGACTGCCTTCACTAACCGGCATTTTGACAGATCCGCAATTCAAAGTTGTCTTGCGCGCGTTGGAGAAGCGAGATGGAGCGACTTTGTTGAGTGAAGGCGAGGTCACGACCCTGAGCGGCCGGCCGGCAAATTTTCGGGTACTGGATATCAAAGCCCTTGCAACTGAGTTTAAAACCACGGTCGGCACCAATGGAACCAGCTACGGTTACGAAGTAACCAATATGCCATTTGGCACCACGCTGGACGTCGCGCCTTACGTTTGTGCGGATGGTTACACGATTCAGATGACGGTGACGCCCACTGTGACCGAGTTTTTGGGCTACGATAATCCGAAGGATTATGTGAAGTATGATGAGAACCTAAAACACGGTAAACTGCCGCTGCCAAAAACCAGGATCAGGCAAATGACAACGTCGGTAACCGTTTGGGATGGACAGACATTAGTGTTGGGAAACTTGAACGATGAGACAATTGTTTCCGGACCGAACGGAGCCAAGTTGCGGCAGTCTTCCAATCCTCCGAGCAAGAAACAACTGCTCATCTTCATCACGCCAACCATCATCGATCAGGCGGGAAATCGCGTTCACAACGAACCGGTCTCCAAGGATTACTATGACAGCCCGCAGGTTTATTGACGTGGGGAAATTCTGCGCTTTTCTAAATCAAGTTAATTAGAGACTCCTCACGTCGTCTCCTACAAATCGGAAACGTTGTCAAACGTCCTGCAACTTGCCGGTTTGATAGGTTTCGTAGGCGCTCAAATCCAACAGGCCGTGACCAGAGAGATTGAAAAGAATCACTTGCTTCTTTCCAGTCTCGCGCGCTTTCAACGCTTCAGTGATGACTGCGGCAATGGCGTGGGCGGATTCAGGCGCCGGCACGACTCCTTCGGTTTGCGCAAATAACGTGGCGGCTTCGAAGACTTTGGTCTGATGATACGCTTGGGCCTCAATCAATCCCAACTTAAGCGCGTGGCTCACCATGGGTGACATGCCGTGGTAACGCAATCCGCCGGCGTGGATCGACGGCGGCATGAAGGTGTGGCCCATCGTGTGCATCATCAGCAACGGGGTCATTTCCGCGGTGTCGCCGTAATCGTAACGCAGTTCGCCTTTGGTCAAACTCGGGCACGCCGACGGTTCGACACCGATCAGCCGATATTTTTTCTTCTCGCTGATTTTGCGGCGAAGGAACGGAAACGCGAGGCCGGCAAAATTGCTTCCGCCGCCGCAACACGCTACGATGGTATCGGGTTCTTCGCCCGCGAGTTCCATTTGCTTGATGCTTTCCTGGCCAATCACAGTCTGGTGCAGGCAAACGTGGTTGAGCACGCTTCCCAGCGCGTATTTCGTGTGCGGATGCGTCACGGTGTCTTCGATCGCTTCGCTGATGCCGATACCGAGGCTGCCGGGGCAGTGAGGATCAGCCGCCAGCAATTTGCGACCGTATTCGGTCTGTTCGCTCGGGCTGGGATGCACGCTTGCGCCCCAGGTGTGCATGAGCATTCGCCGATAGGGCTTGTGCTGGTAACTGACCTTCACCATGTAAACATTGCATTCGAGGTTGAACAATTTGCAGGCCATCGCGATGGATGCGCCCCACTGCCCTGCCCCGGTTTCGCTGGAAATCCGCTTCGTGCCTGCGACCTTGTTGAAGTAAGCCTGCGGAACCGCCGTGTTCACTTTATGGCTGCCAGCCGGGCTGACGCCCTCGTATTTGTAATAAATATGCGCGGGGGTCTGCAGCGCCTTTTCCAGCCGCACCGCGCGCAATAGCGGCGTCGGCCGCCAGAGCGCGTAGATGTCGCGGACTTCGTCGGGGATTTCAATCCAGCGTTCGGAACTGGTTTCCTGCTCGATCAAATTGCGGGGGAAAATTGCCTCCAGGTCACCGGGCGTCACGGGCTGTTTCGTGACTGGATGCAGCGGCGGCGGCAATGGTTCGGGAAAATCGTGGAGTAAATTATACCAGGTGCGGGGTATGTCTTTCTGGGTCAGATCAAAGCGCGTTTGCATCTCGAGTGGCTATTCAATGCTCTAACTGAGCAGGTCATAATTATGCAAAAATTCTAATGGCCAGTCACGCGGAATTTCCAACCCAATATTGGCTTTCTCTGAACTTTAGACAAAGCGGACTCACTCCCCCTGCCACTGGATTGATCGACGCAGCTCGAATTTTCCCCCGTCGCCGGCCATAAAAAATATTTTAAAGAATTTTTGCCTTGGACAGCCCGTGTCCCACCCCCCCTGTCAGGATTAGCGCATAACAAAGACAAAAGATTATGACAACCAACGAACAAATGGAACTGGTGCTCGCGAAATCACAGGCCTGCCATTCAGTCCGGCGCACCCAGCGGCGCATGAGCCGGGCGAATTGGTGGTTTCAACAAATGCGCGAGGTGGTCGACAAGGCGGTGGACTGGCAGCCCGCCCCGCCCGCCCGCCCGGAGCAGATTTATTTTCCTGAATAAGAACCCCTCTAATAAATAGGAAATGGGCGCGTTGCCAGAGATTTGGCGCTGCGGCAAGGCGCGAGAAAGGAGAATATGCGAAGGAATCTTCGACTGACGAGCAACACGTGCAACGGCAAAGATCGGCAACCCTTCGGGCTGTTTTCCGGCGGGCGTCTGACGGCGTTGCTCCTCAGTCACAGAGCCCGGTTGGCTATGCTCCTTCGTCGCGCCTTGCCAGACGCCTGCCGAAAAACAGCGCGCCCATTCCCTATTTATCAGAAGGGTTCGAATTTGTGGCAGCCGAGGAAGCACGCCCCGGAGGGAAATTAGGGCTCGGGGCCGCGCCTCGGCTGCCACTATGCCTTGGAGGGAAACCTCGCGCGCCGGTTATTGCCCCACAACAGCATAACCGGCGCGCACTTTTTGAAACCGTCATGGCCGCGTTTACGGCAGGGATTTGCGCAGGCGATAGAATTCACTGCTGGTGCCGGTAACGCCATTCGTTATTTGATACCGTCCACTGATGACGGTTGGAATGTCTGTTACCAGGCCCCAGTTCGTTCCGGAAGGCAAGGAGTTGGTGCGTTCCAATTGATAACCGCTGGCCGCGGTGGTCCAGTTGACTACTACGTTGGTGCTCGCGGGTTTTATATTCAACACCGGACGGCAATCGCCACCGGTCACGCTCAGTTGATACGCGCCAGTGCTGCCATAGATATTGTTCACTTCAACGGTGAAGACCGCGTTGGAGGCCACGTTGAATGAATAACTCACCGTGCCGCCGCCAACTTCGAGCGTGCTATCGCCCGCGTCGGCAAGATAATTACTGCAAAGGTCCGACGGATCGTAGCTGCCAAGATACGCCGCACTAAACACGTCCGCGACCGACGAGGTTAACACCACACTGACGCAGGCGTTGGACGGACCGTTACGGAAGGTATAGGTGTCGTAGTAGGGACTGTCGGTGCCAACGCCGCCAGGGCAAATGGTCGGAGCCCCGCAGGCGGTCGGGAATCCGTTTCGCGTCAGCCGATCTATTTCAGTCGGGTTACCCAGCCCAATAGCCGAAGCCACAGTCACATTCGGACAGAGTTCGCAGGCGCCGCCGCCGTCGGTGGATGTCACTGGCGATATAGACAATGACCAGCAGTTCAACGTTCCAACGTCTCCGGAGGTGTCATCAATGACCTCCAAGGTCCAAACGCCATTGGGATTGACGCCGTGGAGGGTCGACAACGGTTGTTCCGGACGGAAGGTTCCCACGAACGGTGCGTTGCCCTGGGTGATGGATGTCGGCGCGGAATCGTCGAACACCGTACGGGCGCCGTCGGTGCACGAAATGCCGTAATTGTCGCTACTTCCGCCGTTGTCCGTGGTGAGTTCCACCGGGGTTCCATCGGGAGCAATGAGATAAACGTCGAGGTCAGCGTCAAACGTATGGGAGATGTAGAAGCTGACGGTGACTTGCGCCACGGCGGAGGTGAAACCGGACATACTGATATAGGAGAAGTTTGTGGAAAGGTCTGGGATGGCTAGCGGCGTGGTATTATTGGAGCGGACGGACGTGCCGGAGCTTCCGGTCGGCAATGTGAAAAAGGTCGAGAACGAACCTGCGCTGGAACTGACGCTCAGCATGAGGTTGATATTTGTTCCAGCCACAAACCAGGGCTGGGTCGTCAACTGGAACGGCAACGAGTTCGTCGCTTTTCCACCGGCGGGAACGTCAGGATATGGAACCGTGAATTGGGGAATGACTACTCCCGGAGTCAGGGTGGAGAGCGTCGCCGAGATGCCGGTCAGCGGGGCGGCAGTAGTGTTGGAAATAGCCAGGAAAACGTTGTTACACTCCGCGGGATCGATGACCGAGTTGCCATTTCCCGCGCTCACCGAACCGGCAACTGCCCGCACCGGGGGATTCGTCAAGGTCAGCGTCACATCATTGCCGCTGCCGCCAGCGTAACTGATACGAAACTTGAACGCGCCCAGCGTAATCAAGCTTCCTTCCGGCAGGCCGGCAAAGGTGCCGACAATTCCGTCGATTCCGTCATTGTTGAGAATCGTCAGTGGCAAACCTTCGATCGGAGCGAATCCGCCGCCGGTGGTGAGGCTCAGGGTTGCTCCGCCAAGGTTATTTGTGCCGCGAACATTCAACTGGTCGTAGCCAAGACCGGGAATGGAACCGTTGAGTTCGATGGCGACCACGGCAGTTCCATTCAAAACCAGATTGCTGCTGGTCAAAATACCCGGGCTGTTCCCCGGAGAAATTGTTCCGTTGGCAAAAATATTTCCCACCACCCCCGAACCGGCCAGGGTGGTGCCCGGTTCGACATCAATAATCGGACTTTGCGGCTGACTCCCGTTGATCACGAGTTTCCCGCCGAAAACTGCGGTTCCATTCAAATAAGTATTATCGCCCCCGAGGATGAATGTCCCCCCGCCCATCTTCCCGACCGTGTAGCCGCCGGGGAACCCGGTTCCGGAAATGACGCCATTAAAAGTGCTGCTGCCGCCGGCCGCGCCGACGTTGAGATATCCAGAGGTCCCTAAGCTGACATTTCCGGAGCCATGCAACGTATTGAAT